>Ga0209251_1000470_pt1 | contig 36158 bp, 34 predicted proteins | sample SaaInlV_100m_DNA_6_FD_184665 | JGI IMG/M metagenome (GOLD analysis project Ga0209251, IMG submission 184665) | Marine microbial communities from expanding oxygen minimum zones in the Saanich Inlet - Saanich Inlet SI073_LV_10m_DNA (SPAdes) (version 2) | ecosystem: Environmental > Aquatic > Marine... | reverse complement strand
TAACTGGGATTTCTTGCTGTCCTGCATCGGAAGAGACAGCCACTGACTTATCTAAAAACGTATCGACCCGGATGGCGGGCAGAACAATTTGAAGCGTTTCTAAGAAAGATTCCATATTCGCTATATCAGCTTCAGATAAACTGCTTTTTGGCGGTATATTCGCGTTTTCTAAACTCGAGTGACTGATACTTTTTGCAATTTCGACCAAACGAGATTCTAAGTATTTCACATGCGCTTTATGTAGACTGTTTGCGGCAGTTGTGATCAACACAGCGTTGTCCCACCAATCCTTTTGCACGGCATGTTCTTTGATGCGCTTTGAAAGCTTCTCTGCTTCGCCAATATAAGCCAAATTCCGACCGTCAAGGTCACCGATCAAAATATACACGCCGGTGTAATCAGCTTCTGTACGTGCCAAAGCCTCCTTTAATTGCGTTCGTGGTATTCTGAGAACGTGGCCTGTCCAGTTGAAAACTTCGGCTGTTAACATTCCGTCAGGACGACCATCCGTAAAGAATAGTTGCAATGATCGACCAATTACATTCATAATGCCTCATAACGCCCTGATTTTCCGCCATCTTTCAAGACAACGTGGATGCCGCCGATCTCCATTGCCTTATCCACCGCCTTGGCCATGTCATAGATTGTTAAAGCTGTGATACTCGCCGCACTTAACGCCTCCATTTCCACACCGGTTTGACCAGTGGTCTTGACTGTCGCGTGAATACGCACACCGGGCAATGTTGTATCAGGGGTCAATTCGATCGCCACTTTGCTGATCGGCAACGGGTGACACAAGGGGATCAGGTCGGATGTTTTCTTGGCACCCATAATCCCTGCCAGCCGGGCAACCCCCAGAACATCGCCTTTTTTAGCGCGATTTTCAACAATGATATCATAAGTTTCTTGCGCCATCTTAATGTAACACACGGCTTCGGCAATTCGGGATGTGATGGCTTTTTCGGACACGTCGACCATATGCGCCGCGCCCTGACCGTCAAAATGGGTGAGGTCTGCCATTATGCTGCCCCCGCCAGTGCCGGGTTGGCCAGCAGGCTGCGCGTCGCCTGCTCTACATCCGGTTGCCGCATCAGGCTTTCTCCGATTAAAAAGCTACGGGCACCAAAGCTGGCCATTGCTGCCAGATCAGCCGCCGTGCTCAGACCCGATTCCGACACCAAATGACGCCCTTCGGGCACTCTTTGAGACAGAATGCGGGTGGTATCGAGGCTGGTTTCAAAGGTTTTCAGATTGCGATTGTTGACCCCGATCAAAGGCGATGACAGCCTAAGCGCCCGATCCATTTCTGCACCATCATGCACTTCGATCAACACGTCCATGCCCCAGTCAAATGCGGCCTGTTCCAATTCGGCGGCCTGCGCATCCGACACCGAGGCCATGATGATCAAAATACAATCCGCGCCCAGAGCCCGCGCCTCGGCAACCTGATAGGTGTCATACATGAAATCTTTGCGCAATACCGGCAGGTTGGTCGCCGCTCGCGCTGACGACAAAAACGATTTTGCACCCTGAAAACTCGGGGTATCCGTCAGAATCGACAGGCAGCAAGCCCCCCCCGTCTCATAGGCTCGAGCCAGTTCTGCGGCATCAAAATCGGCGCGGATCAAACCTTTTGAAGGGCTGGCTTTCTTCACCTCGGCGATCAGGCCATAACCGGCGCTTGCAGCCTGTATCAAGGCTGTGGCGAAGCCCCGTGGCGGGCTGGCCTCGCGCGCCTCAGATTCTATTTCAGTCAGAGGTTTTAAGGCTTTGTCGGCGGCCACCTCCTGCAGTTTATAGGCTTTTATTTTGTCGAGAATAGTCAAGCTCATGAAGTCTCCGATGTGATCCGGGCAACGGTGTCGATTTTATCCTTTGCGGCCCCGCTGTCGATACTGTGTCGGGCCATGTCTACAGCTTGGACGTTGTCATCTGCAACACCAGCCACGATCAGGGCTGCGGCGGCATTCAGCAGCACTGCATCGCGGTATGCGCTGTGTGCTCCGTTCAACAGCGCCCGAAACGCGGCGGCGTTATGGGCTGGGCTCCCACCAAGAATAGTCTCGAACGGATGTACGGGCAGCCCAAAGTCATCGGGGTGTATCTCGGCCTCGGCCACGCTGCCATCCGTGTCGAGCATCGCAACCCAACTGACGCCGGTGATGGTCAATTCATCGGTACCATCGCTGCCGTGAACCAGCCAAGCGCGCTCAGAGCCAAGCTGCTCAAGGGTTTGCGCCATTGGCAAGATTAAATCTCGGCTGAACGCACCCGTGAGTTGGCGTTTGACACCAGCAGGATTGGTCAGCGGGCCAAGAATGTTGAAAATCGTGCGGGTGCCCAATTCAGCGCGGACCGGCCCGACATGGGCCATGGCGGGATGGTGCATCGGTGCCATCATAAAGCCAATTCCAGCACTGTTTAAAGATTTTTCCACGAGGTCCGGGCCAACCATGACATTGATGCCCATCTGCGACAGGGCGTCTGCAGCGCCGGATTTTGACGACAGGTTGCGATTGCCGTGTTTGGCGACAGGAACACCGGCCCCGGCAACCACAAAGGCCGTGGCGGTGGAAATGTTCAGCGTGCCCTTACCATCGCCGCCGGTACCGACAATATCCATTGCGCCTTTCGGCGCGCGCACACGGTGGCATTTGGCCCGCATCACAGCGGCCGCGGCAGCATATTCTTCGACGGTTTCGCCGCGCGTGCGCATGGCCATCAACAGCCCCCCAATTTGACTGGGTGTGGCCTGTCCTGCAAACAGCGCGCTAAAGGCGCTCTCGGCCTCGGCACGGGTCAACGGCCGGTCGGCAGCGGCACCGATAAGGGTTTTCAGCTGTTCGCTCATGCTGCAACTTTCATTGTTTTGAGAAAATTATCAAAAAGCGCATGCCCGTGTTCGGATGCGATTGATTCGGGGTGGAACTGCACCCCGTGGATCGGCACGTCGCGGTGTTGCAGCCCCATAATAGTGCCATCCTCGAGTTCAGCTGTCACCTCAAGACACGCGGGCAGGCTCGCGCGTTCAACCACCAAAGAATGGTACCGCGTTGCCTCAAACGGATTGGGCAATCCGGCAAATAAACCTTTTGCGCGATGCTGCATCCGGCCCATTTTACCGTGTACAATCTCGTGGCAGCGCACCACGCGCCCTCCGAAGGCCTGCCCGATGGTTTGATGACCCAAACAGACGCCCAACAGCGGTGTCAGCGTGGCTGCTGCGGCCGCTGTAAGACCCAGACAGACCCCGGCTTTATCCGGGTCGCACGGGCCCGGCGCCAAGACTATTCCTGTAGGTTTCATCGCCATCGCCTCTTCGACTGTCACCGCGTCATTGCGTCTTACCACAACATCGGCCCCCAACTCCCCCAAATAATGCACCACATTATAAGTGAAACTGTCATAATTATCGATCAGTAGCAGCATTTTTTACGTCTTTGCTCTAAAGGGGCTAGAGGCCCGGGCCTTGGTCGCGATATACATGGTCAGGGTTGCGTCCCACCGTCAAGGGGCGCAAGAGTTAAAAACGGTGTGTTGTGAAAAAGAAGCGAGGAACAACAACGTGACACGTGGTATGGTAATCGGTATGATCTGCGGTTTCATTGTCGCGGTGGCCGCGCTTGCCGGTCTGTCTTTGCTGACAGGCTTGCAGGACGGAGTTGCAGAGGGCCCTTCAGAGCCGCCCGAGGTCACCTCGAATCTGTCAAACGCACGCTTGGTTCCGGCCACTGATGTGATTGCGGTCAGCCCTTTGAGCGTGGTGAAAGACGCTTCTAAACCCGTCGGACCCGAACTGATGGCCCGCGCGCCGGACAACCCACAACTCTGGTCGGGCCGATTAGAAGTTGTCGGGATCGCTTTCCCTGATTTTGCCGCAGCGCCGCAGCAAACCATCCCGCGCAAAGTTTCAACGACACCGCGTGAAAAAGGCGTCGTAATTGGCAATGCCCGTATGGCGCCGTTTTACCGGAAAATCCCGACGCCGGTTGCGGGTGTTGTCCCAAATGAAGGACCTGCAAGCAGTCTTACTAGTTTCGCCGCCGACATTAACCGCAAGCGTAAAAACAGCGAAACAGGTGCCGCCAAGGATCAACCCTTACGCAATAACACGTCTGGGACCAAACCTGCACTGGTGCGGTTTTCCGAGCCTTTAGACATTGACCCTGACAAGCCAAAAATGTCGATTATCCTGCTGGATGATGGCGCACACAACGTTGATCTCGATATTCTGGAAGCGTTTCCCTATCCGATCACCTTTGCGCTTGATGCCAGTTGGAAGGGCGCTGCCGTAGCGATGAAAAGCTATCGTCGCCGGGGTTTTGAAGTAATGGTTCTGGCCGAATTTGCCGATGAGGTCAAACCTGATACCGCGCGAAAGATATTGCAAAATGATCTGCGCAAGTTGCCACAAGCCGTCGCCGTGATGGAAGCACGGCAGGGTGGGGTACAGGCGAGCCTGTCTGTCTCGGATAGAATCACCCGACTTTTAAGGGCCACAGGCCACGGGCTGGTTCTGTTTCCAACACCTTTAAACGCGGCCCGGACACTGGCGCAGAAATCTGGTGTTCCAGCGGCCACCATTTTTCGGGATTTTGACGGCAAAGGCCAATCCGCTCGGGTGATTCGAAAATTCCTCGATCAGGCCACACGAAAAGCCCGTAGCGATGGGTCGGTTATCATGATCGGCAGGGTGCGGTCCGAAACTATAAAAGCCTTGGTGCTTTGGGGGTTACAGAACCGGGTCAACCATGTGGCGCTGGCACCAATCTCGACGGTGCTGCAGACCGAGGGTCTGCAGTGAGCCGAAAACGCCTAGCTGTTTGATCCGCCGTTAAAGCGGGCTGCGTCCGCCGCAGCGCGACGGATCGCGTTCGATTTATCAATGGTTTCTTGATGCTCGGCCTCGGGGTCACTGTCATAGACGATTCCGCCGCCAGCCTGAATATACAGCTTCTTATCTTTGATCACCGCTGTACGCAGCGCAATACACATGTCCATATCACCGCCGGCGCTGATATAGCCTAAGCCACCGCCGTAAATACCGCGCTTTTCCGGCTCTAACTCGTCGATAATTTCCATTGCCCGGACTTTTGGCGCGCCGCTCACTGTTCCGGCGGGCATACCGGCAAAAAATGCCGATAGCGCATCTTGATCATCGGCCAGTGTGCCGACGACGTTTGATACAATATGCATCACATGCGAATAGCGCTCTATGGTGAATTCCTCGGTTGGCCGCACGGTGCCTATTTTTGCAACCCGCCCTACATCATTGCGCCCCAGATCAAGCAACATCAGGTGCTCTGCCAATTCTTTTTCATCAGCCAAAAGGTCGGCTTCCAAGGCCCGGTCTTCTTCGGGGGTTGCGCCCCGTCGACGGGTTCCGGCAATCGGCCGGATCGTTACTTCTTGACCGAATACCCTCACGAGAATTTCGGGGCTGGCACCCACCACTTGAAAGCCCCCGAAATTAAAATAGAACATAAAAGGTGATGGGTTGGTCTGGCGCAGTGACCGATACAATGAAAACGGCGGCAGGGGGAAATCCTGCGTCCAGCGCTGAGAGGGGACCACCTGAAAAATATCGCCCGCGCGAATGTAATCCTTGGCCTTTTCAACTGCCGCTAGATAGGCGGATTTGGTAAAATTTGAGACCGGTGGCGCAATGTCTGCCGCCTCTCCTAGATCGCGGTTGACCTGCGGCAACGCCCGTTCAAGGTCCCGCACCGCATCCATAACCCGTTCTGCGGCCTGCGCGTAAGCGGCACGGGCGGATTGTCCGTCACTGACCCAGGCGGGCGATACCACCGTCACCTCGCTCTTGACGCCGTCAAGCACCACGATCACCGACGGGCGCAACATCACAGCATCAGGCAGCCCCAGCGGATCCGGGTTTATATTTGGCAGATGTTCCACCAACCGGATCATGTCATAGCCCAGATAGCCAAAAAACCCAGCGGCGGCTTGTGGCATATCTTCGGGAAGATTGATACGGCTTTCGTCAATCAAGGCGCGCAAGACATCCAGTGGCGGACCCTTTTGTGGCTCAAAATGATCTGGATCAAATCGGGCTTGGCGGTTCACCTGACTGCCGGGGCCGCGGCATGTCCAAATAATGTCAGGCTTCATCCCGATGATCGAATAGCGACCGCGGACCTCGCCCCCGGTCACCGATTCGAGCATAAAAGCATCGCGCGCTGCGCCGGTGAGCTTCAGCATTAAAGAAACTGGCGTATCCAGATCAGCCGCAAGACGGGTAAAAACAATCTGGTTCTCACCCTTTAGATAAGCGGTTTCAAAGCCGTTGAAATCCGGGGTTAGCGCCATATCGGCTCCTTGAGGTCCTGCAGGTTACTGAAATTGGGCATGAACCGCATTCAGAGCTTGCTGATCCAATTCAAAGCCAATTCGGCTTTGAAGATCACTGGCAAAGGCGGCAAAAATATCCTGCGACAAGTCATTGATAGCCTGCGCATTGATGGCCTCACGCATCTGCCCGTCTAAGTCGGCGTCCGCCTTGCGCGGCAACACCGCATCGAGCCGGACCAAAACAACGCTGTCGGTATCATCCAGCATCGTCATTGTGCCGGGCTCAGCATCAAAAACCTGCGTCACCAATGCGTTGGGCGCGCCTTCGATGTAATCGCTCCGCGTGCGTTCGGTTTCGATCTGGGCGCGCAGATCAAGGCTTTCGAAACTGGCGTCGGTGCTCAGGTTGGCCGAAAGCGCCTCACCCTTGCGCCGCAAGTGTACCATGGTCTCATTTTTGGTCCACTGCGCAATAACCGCCTCGCGCACTGTGTCCAACGGCTTTGGCGCTGGCGGTACAATGGCGTTCAGGCGCAGCGCAAAAATACCGCCGTCAGGCAGGGCGATCAGTTCGGGAAAGCTGTCTTCGGTCACGGATGCTGCAGCCACTTTAAATTCTTGATAAGCGGCGAGCCCCTGAGAAACGTCGCTGTGCCAATCGATGGTTTGCAATTCCATATCCGTCTCACCGGCCAATTCTTCCAAAGTGGCTCCGGCAGCCAACAGATCGTCAATATTGGTCACTTGCTCATCAATTTCTCCACGCGCCAGATCCAACGCCAATTCGTTGCGCAATGGTCCGCTGGCCGCCTCTAAGGACGTGGCTTGGGCTTTCAGGATGCCGTTAACCCGAAACAATGCCGGCCCGATAGCGCTGTCAAACGGGCCTACAACCTGATCAAGTTCTGCGGCAAAAACTGCCGCGCCGGCTGCGCCCAAGGCATCTTTGTCCAGATCTCCCATATCGACGTCGGTCAACGCCAGTCCGCGGTCTTCAACCAGACGGTCAAAAGTGATGGCGTCAACTTCGATCTGGGCTTTGGCCTGCGCGGCCTCGGTGGCGTCGGTAAAGGCCAACCTGTCGACCAAGCGACGTTCGGGTTTGTTAAAGTCTGACTCACGGGCTTTATACAGCTCGGCAATTGCGGCGTCGCTGACCTCAACCCCGTCCACCAGCTGTGTCGGTGTAAGTTGGACATAGGAGATCTGCTTGATCTCGGGCGTCGTGTAAAGTTCCAAATTATCGGTGTAGAAGGCTTCCAGCACAGTTTCGGACGGGGCGACAATGGCCGCATCCAAATCAGTTGCATCAATGCGTGCCCAGGTGAAATTGCGGCGTTCGCCAATGTAATTGAGCAGTTGGTTGGCATAGGTATCAGGCATCGTCAGCCCAGATACCACCGCTGCCTCTACCAGTGAGCGGGCAGTTTCCTCGCGCAAGTTGGACTCGAATTCGGCCTCGCTCAGACCGGCATTTTCAAGGGCGAAACGATAATTATCGCGGCTAAAACTGCCGTCGATGCTTTGAAACGCCGACACGCCGACGACCTGTTTGCGCAGGTTCTCATCGCCAATGGACAGACCTAAACTGCTGGCTTCGTGATCAATGGCACGTGCAACCAGCAATTGCTGTAAGACTTGTTGGTCGATTCCAAAGGCCTCGGCTTGCTGAAAACTAATCGGCTGGCCGACCTGTTGTTGAATTCTGCGCAATTCTTCTTGGAGGGCACGCACATATCGCTGCACTTCGATCTGTTTGTCGCCGACCGCTCCAACAGACCGGATATTGCCAGATAGGTTGGTGGCGCCAAAGCCCGCCAATCCGACAATCAGTAAGGCTAAAATAACCCAAACGAATCCTTTGGATATAGATTTTCCACGCGCTGCCATATTGCCTCCTTAAGATCTGTCGGTCTGGATGCCGCTTTGACGCTGTTTACGCGCCTGAGACCGGCTGAGCAAGCGGCAAGCGCAGGCTCTGCAGTCGGGCGAAGAGATTTTCGATCTCGTTCGCGTTTATATTGGCAAAGGCGACCCTGATTTCAGTCGCCCCGCGTGGATCACCGGGTGGCGTAAACATTGTGCCAGGCAACGCCAAGACCCCAATATCGCGCACCATATGCTGCGCCAATAGATCCGAGGGCAGGGCGAAGGGATGCCGCAGATAGGCGAAATAAGCACCGAGCCCCAGCAACTGCCAGCCCTGAGGTTGCAGTGCCGAAAACCCCTGTGAAATTGCCCGTCGCCGATCAAGTATCTCCAATCGCTCTGCGGCCAGCCAGTCGCGCAGGTTTTGCATCCCCCAAAGCGCTGCATGCTGCCCCAGTTGCGGGGCACAAATGGCAATACTGTCGAGAAATTTTTCGACTTCGGCAAGTCGGGACTGGCTGGCAACAAGCGCTCCAACCCGGTGTCCGGTGAGACGGTAGGCTTTGGAAAACGAATATAACTGTACCAAAGTGCCAGACCAGTCTTGGTTTTGAAACAACCGATGCGGCGGTTGGGCGCGGCTGTCAAAATCGCGGTACGTCTCGTCGAGTATCAGGGCGATTTTGCGGGATTGCGCCAAAGCAAAGAATTCCGAAAGCAGAGATTCGGGATATTCCACGCCAGCGGGGTTGTTGGGGCTGACGAGAGCAATCGCCTTAGTGCGGGGGGTGATCAGCTCCGCGGCCCGAACGGGATCGGGCAGCATCCGGTTATCGGTTGGCAGAGCCCGCGCCGTCACACCGGCCATATCGAGGCACATTTTATGATTGAAATACCATGGGACGGGCAGAATAATCTCGTCACCCTGATCAGTCAGACAGGCAACTGCCGCTGCGAAGGCCTGATTGCAGCCTGCGGTGACCGCGACTTGTGTCGACGCAATGTCACCACCGTATTCCGTGCACCAACGATTGCCAACTTCAGCGCGCAGAGCAGGCAGACCTAAAACCGGCCCGTATAAATGTATATCAGGCTCGTCTTGAACCAGCCGGGCCATTTCGGCGCGTAAGGCATGTGGCGGCGGATCAACTGGCGCGGCCTGGCTGACATTAATCAATGGATAGGTGGCTGAAAAATCAAGACCGTCCAGCCAGCTCAGAGCCTGCATAACCGGCGGCGCAAAGGTTGCTTTTGTACGGGTCATGGCCATGTGCTGATCCTTAATAGTCACCGTTTTTGCAGCTCAGTCCTTGCCACGATAAGGCTCAACATATTGCAAAGCCATGTCCCATGGAAAGAAAATCCATGTGTCTTGGCTGACTTCTGTGATGAACGTATTGACCATCTCGCGTCCCATGGGCTTAGCATATACTGTGGCGATATGCGCATTCGGCATGTGGGCTTTAACCAGTTCGAGCGTTTTGCCCGTATCAACAAGATCATCGACCACCAACACACCGGTGCCGTCACCGACCAAATCCCGACTTGGGCATTTGATGACCCGTGGTTCCGATTGCGACTGATGATCATAAGATTTTACGCTGATTGTATCGACCATACGAATATCCAATTCGCGGGCCACGATCATCGCGGGGGCCATACCGCCGCGTGTGATCGCCACCACGGCCCGCCAAGGAGCACCAGCCGGTCCCTGCCCATCCAGCCGCCAAGCCAGTGCACGCGAATCGCGGTGCAGCTGATCCCAACTGACGTGAAAGCCTTTTTCATGTGGCAGTCTGTCCATTTTATCCCCCTCAGAGACCGTCATCGCATGGGATGCTCCCTCTGTATTGCTTATCTTTTTGGCCATTCGTTTCTTTGGTGCCCTCAAGCCGGTCTGATCCAGGCTTGCAGGCTGTGTGCTCAAGTCTTGGTAATGTCAGGTGCGTCCACGGCCTTCATGCCAACGACGTGATATCCGGCGTCTACATGCAGGTTCTCACCGGTTGTCCCCGACCCCAGATCAGACAGCAGGAATAGGGCTGCCTTGCCCACTTCATCCTGCGTCACATTGCGCCGCAGCGGCGAATTGTATTCGTTCCACTTCATAATATAGCGAAAATCACCAATGCCTGACGCTGCAAGTGTCTTGATCGGACCTGCAGAAATGGCGTTGACCCGAATACCATCTTTGCCCAAATCTTCAGCAAGATATTGCACCGATGCCTCAAGTCCGGCTTTCGCAACTCCCATGACGTTGTAATGCGGCATCACCTTTTCAGCGCCGTAATAGGTCAGTGTCAGGCAAGAGCCGCCGTTTGTCATCATCTTCTCGGCCCGTTGCACCACGGCGGTGAACGAATAAACCGATATATCCATGGTCATCCGAAAGTTGTCGCGGCTGGTGTCGACATAGCGGCCCCGCAACTCGCCTTTGTCCGAGAATCCAATGGCATGGACGATAAAGTCCAAGCTGTCCCAATGCGTCGCTAGCTCAGCAAATAGGCGGTCAATCGAGGCCTCGTCAGCGACATCACATTCCAGCACCAGATCACTACCCACCTGCGCAGCGAGAGGAATAACCCGTTTCTTTAAGGCCTCTCCCTGATAGGCAAAAGCTAGTTCCGCTCCGGCCTCACCGCAAGCTTTGGCGATGCCCCAAGCGATTGATTTATCGTTGGCCAGCCCCATGATCAGGCCGCGTTTGCCGGCCATAAGTTGGTTAGACATTACTTTTTTCCTCAGTGGTGACGGATCCTTGACCGTTTAGGCGATTGCTTGCCCTTCAGCAAGGCTGCACCTTTTTATATTGTTCAGGCTAGGATGTGGGCAGCTGCCGTGGTACGTTGGTACAGGTACAAACCGGAGTAAGTGTATGACAGTCAGAACCGGAATATTTGCAGGCGCATGCCCGTTCACCTTGGCACGCACCTGGTTGGGTGAGGCTGAAAAGACCGAGATCAATGACCCCAATGCGATGGCTTTATCAACCGTTGATGCGCAGGGCATGCCAAATGCCCGGGTGGTTCTGCTCAAGGCGATCGAAGACGATGGATTCGTCTTTTATACCAATTACAACAGCGCCAAGGGCCAAGAAGTGGAGCAAGCACAAAAAGCTGCCTTCGTGATGCATTGGAAATCTTTACGCCGGCAAATACGGGTGCGGGGAAAAGTCACCCGCCACACCAAAGCAGCCTCGGATCAATATTACCAATCTCGGGGTCTTCAAAGCCGTTTGGGTGCTTGGGCCTCGCAACAATCTCAACCTTTGGCGTCACGTGAGGCGCTAATGCAGGAGGTTGAAAGAATCGCAGAAGTCTACGGTGATTCGCCCCCACGCCCTGACCATTGGGGCGGATATCACATTGCGCCGGATGAGATTGAATTTTGGGCTGACGGTGCAGCGCGCCTGCACGATAGGTTCCGCTGGACATGCAAGGCGGACGGGGGACAGTGGGCAATTAGACGATTAAACCCATGACTAAAAAGATTTTATCTGGAACTGGCTCTTTATGATGAACATGAGCTTGTGTGATGTTTGGATGACCTAGAGTGATTAATGCTTGCCAATTGGTGCCTGTATGGCGCAGATACTTTATCATAGTTGACTGTTTAGTAGGTGATATTAGTGAGAACTAGGGTGCGTTAGCGGGATTTCGTGTGTTGAGCTGTTGTTGGTGGCCCCGCACGATAAAACGGGAATGTTCTTTTATAATCGGATGACAGAAATCACATCATCCAATTATATAAAATGTGAGCGGGGTTAAGATGAATAACAATATCGGATTTTTTGGAATTCCGGTTACGAACTGGCGCAACCCGGCAATGGCACCGCCCTGTATTTTTTAACGGCTTTCAGATTGATAACATTTTGGTGATTTAAAGTGCAACAAGACAATGAATCTGCTCGCGTTATGCGGGGAGTGGTTAAATGGTTTGATCAGGCAAAAGGCTTTGGCTTTGTCGTGGCTGACACCGGCGGAGTGGACATTCTACTTCACGCAAACGTGCTGCGAAATTTTGGCCAAAGCTCGGTGACAGATGGGGCCCACGTTGAAATTTCGGTACAAGACACTGCCCGTGGCATGCAGGCGGTTGCAGTTCTTAGCATCAAGCCACCTGAATGGGGCGCTCTGCCCTTACTGGCTGATTTTGAGGACATTGGAGAAGACGTTATCAAAGCGGCAGTTCTGGAACCAGCGCGGGTTAAATGGTTCGACAAGATCAAGGGATTTGGATTCGCAACGATTTTCAAACGTCCCGAAGATGTTTTCCTACATATCGAAGTTTTGCGCCAGTCTGGCTTATCCGACCTGGCACCCGGTGAAGCTTTGGCTGTAAAAGCCATTGATGGCAAGCGTGGTCGCATGGCCGTGGAAATCCGCGCTTGGGATTTGGCGTTGAACGACTCATGAAATTCTTTCAGATCTGCTGGACCAGTGCAGCGCTTGTCTGGTGTTTTGCTTCACATGTTCTGGCGGCTCAATGTTCGGATGGGATTGTTAAACTGCGTGGTGACTGGGGCGCTGTGACGTTTCGCGTTGAGGTGGCCGATACTAAAGCCAGCCGAGCGCGCGGTTTGATGCACCGCGAACATCTCGCAGCGCAATCGGGCATGCTATTTCTTTATCCAGCACCGCAAAGCGTGAGCTTTTGGATGCGCAACACCCTTATCCCTTTGGATATGCTATTTATAGATCAGGCGGGGCTGGTCTCCATGATCCATCACCGGGCCGAACCACATGACGAGAAACTGATATACGGTGGGAATGAGGTGCTGTCTGTGCTTGAGATAAATGGCGGGATGGCCGCCGAGTTGGGGATCACTCTAGGGTCAGAGGTGCAATCACCGCTGTTGCCACAAAAAAGCGCCGCCTGGCCCTGTTCGTGAAAATTTATATCAAACAGGCCTTTTCAATTCCGAATGGGCCAGTTAGATACCCGTTAGGTCCGGGGCGTAGCGCAGTCTGGTAGCGCACCTGTTTTGGGTACAGGGGGTCGCAAGTTCGAATCTTGCCGTCCCGACCAGTTTTCTAAAACCCAGAGTTCAATCGGGCGAGGTGGCGTTTGTCCGCGTACCACTAGCGAGGCAATCGCAGGGCGGTTTTTTTGCTGAGCACTGCGGTGGAAGCTGGTTTCCTTAATAAAATATTAACGAAAAAATAAATTTATACCACTGCGTCTCTCAAGTTACTAATTTTTTTAAAATATAAATGTTAGTGAAATTAAACCAAAAATAATTTTGCTAAGAATCGGCATTTCAGCTCATCGTTTAGATCAGTATGTGCTGCTAAAGCTCAGTGTATATTCAAAATTTTAAAATGGATTTTTATGCTAGCTTGAATGCCGGGATTAAATTGTGGGGCGATCCCCGACGATATGATTTTAACACCTGTGCTGTGGTCAATCGAAAAATCTGCTTTTTAGAAAATTAAATTGATTGACCAGACGGGGCTAAATACGGCAGGTAGTGTCTGTCGGTCGCCGCATACGCTATATGTAGTAGCTGACGAGGGATAGTATAAGCTACAGATGGCGGGCTCCAAGTGACGCATTGCGTTCACGTGCGGCATTCTGCTTCTTTTCAAACCCCTCAAAGTAAAAGATCGATCAAACGACACAACCTGACGACAGGGCAGTTGGAGCGCAGGTAGAATAATGAGGCAACGACACGATGAAAATTGAACGGAAATTCACCGAGGCAGGCAAAGACGCATACGCAAACATAGAATTTGTTAAAACGTCGTCGGAAATCCGCAATCCCGATGGAACAATTGTATTTCACCTCGACGACGTAGAGGTGCCCGCCAGTTGGAGCCAAGTCGCATCGGATGTCTTAGCACAAAAATATTTTCGCAAAGCCGGCGTGCCTGCAAAGCTGCGCAAGAGCCGGGAAAAGGGCGTGCCGTCGTTTTTATGGCGGTCAGTGCCCGACGGCGACGCAGTGGCCTATGGTGGCGAGACGTCAAGCAAGCAGGTTTTTGACCGGTTAGCCGGTGCGTGGACCTATTGGGGCTGGAAGGGTGGCTATTTCACGTCAGAATCTGATGCCTCAGCCTATTATGACGAAATGCGTTACATGCTGGCGACTCAGCGGGCGGCGCCAAACAGCCCACAGTGGTTTAATACGGGGCTGCACTGGGCGTATGGGATTGATGGGCCTAGCCAAGGTCATTTTTACGTCGACTACAAATCCGGCAAGCTGACCAAATCAACTGGAGCTTATGAACATCCGCAACCCCACGCTTGTTTCATTCAATCGGTCAGTGACGATCTGGTGAACGAGGGGGGAATCATGGACCTGTGGGTGCGTGAAGCGCGCCTGTTTAAGTACGGCTCTGGCACCGGTACGAACTTTAGTTCGCTGCGTGGATCAGGCGAAGCACTCTCTGGTGGCGGCCAATCCTCGGGCTTAATGGGATTTCTGAAGATTGGCGACCGTGCAGCAGGTGCGATCAAATCGGGTGGTACCACCCGTCGGGCGGCCAAAATGGTCATTTGCGATGCAGACCATCCCGACATCGAGGAGTTTATCAATTGGAAAGTGCGCGAAGAGCAGAAAGTTGCCAGCATCGTCGCAGGTTCAAAGATGCACGAAGCCCGCTTGAACGAGATCTTTGGCGCGATAAGGGCGTGGGACGGCAGTAGCGAGGACGCGATCGACCCAGTTAAGAACGCTCAGTTGAAAGCAGCAATTCGCGCCGCAAAAAAAATGTCCATCCCCGAAACATATGTCAAACGCGTGCTAGATTACGCCAAACAGGGGTATGCAAGCATTGAGTTTCCAACCTATGATACAGATTGGGATTCCGAGGCCTATGCCTCGGTGTCGGGCCAGAATTCGAACAACTCGATCCGAGTCACTGATGCATTCCTGAAAGCGGTGGAAAATGACGCAGACTGGGAATTAATTCGCCGCACAGATGGCAAAGTCGCCAAAACCATCAAGGCCCGCGCCCTGTGGGAAGACGTCGGTCACGCTGCTTGGTCGTGTGCCGATCCGGGCATTCAATATCACGATACAGTCAACGCGTGGCATACCTGTCCCGAAGATGGCGAAATTCGGGGCTCGAATCCATGTTCGGAATACATGTTCCTTGACGATACGGCCTGTAATCTTGCGTCGATGAACCTTCTGACGTTCTTACAGGATGGAGTGTTCAACGCTGAGGAGTACATGCACGCCACCCGCCTGTGGACGCTGACGTTGGAAGTCTCTGTCATGATGGCTCAATTTCCGTCAAAGGAGATCGCCAACCGCAGCTATGAGTTCCGCACGCTTGGTCTTGGATTTGCAAATATAGGCGGTTTGCTAATGAACTTGGGCTACGGGTATGACAGCGATGAGGGGCGATCATTGTGTGGTGCACTTTCCGCAATCATGACTGGCGTGTCCTATGCAACCAGCGCGGAAATCGCCGGTGAGCTCGGGGCGTTCAGCGGTTATGAGCGTAATAAAGACCATATGTTGCGAGTGATCCGCAATCACCGCAATGCCGCCCATGGCAATACCGACGGCTATGAGGGACTTGCGATAAAACCGGTCCCACTGGATATGAAAAATTGCCCAGATCAGGATCTGGTAGATCTGGCCAAGATTTGCTGGGACGAAGCACTATCGCTGGGAGAGCGTCATGGATTTCGCAACGCGCAGACATCGGTCGTGGCGCCAACTGGCACAATTGGCCTGGTTATGGATTGCGACACCACCGGCATTGAGCCTGACTTTGCGCTGGTGAAATTTAAAAAACTTGCTGGTGGCGGTTATTTTAAAATCATCAACCAATCCGTTCCGGGCGCTCTGGAAAAATTGGGCTATCCAAGTTCACAAATTGAAGAGATTGTGAGCTATGCCGTGGGCCACGGCAGCATCGGCAACGCACCGGCGATCAATCACACGTCACTGATCGGTCACGGGTTCGGTCCGGCAGAGCTTGATAAAATCGAAGCAGCGCTCGGGTCTGCTTTTGATATCCGGTTTGTGTTCAACCAATGGACCTTAGGGCAGGACTTTTGTACCAAGGTGCTCGGCGTCCCAAGCGAAAAACTGTTGGACCCAACCTTTGACCTGCTGCGGCATTTGGGCTTTAGTAAGGCCGATATAGATCTGGCAAATGACCACGTCTGCGGCACAATGACCCTTGAAGGCGCGCCACATCTTAAATCAGAACATTACAGCATTTTTGATTGCGCCAATCCTTGTGGCAAGAAAGGCAAGCGTTATCTTAGCGTCAATAGCCACATTCACATGATGGCGGCATCCCAGTCGTTTATCTCCGGGGCGATCTCCAAGACCATCAACATGCCGAACGATGCAACGATCGAAGACTGCCAAAAGGCCTATGAGTTGAGCTGGTCGCTTGGTGTCAAAGCAAACGCGCTGTACCGGGATGGGTCCAAACTCAGTCAACCACTGGCCACCGCTCTGGTGGAGGATGACGACGAAGCCGCCGAAATCCTTGAAACCGGCAGCATCAATGAAAAAGCCAAAGTGCTGGCTGAAAAAATCGTAGAGAAGGTGGTGATCAAGGAAATCGTACGCAGCAACCGGGAAAAAATGCCCGAGCGGCGCAAGGGGTACACGCAGAAAGCCGTTGTTGGCGGACATAAAGTGTATTTGCGCACCGGGGAATACAGCGACGGTTCACTGGGAGAGATTTTCATTGATATGCACAAAGAGGGCGCAGGCTTTCGGGCGATGATGAATAATTTCGCCATCGCTGTGTCCGTAGGGCTGCAATACGGTGTGCCTCTGGAAGAGTTTGTCGATGCCTTCACCTTTACCAAGTTCGAACCGGCAGGTCTGGTTCAGGGCAACGACAGTATCAAGAACGCCACCTCGATCCTTGATTATATTTTCAGAGAGCTTGCGGTGTCTTATCTTGACCGTACCGATCTTGCGCATGTCAAACCGGAAGGCGCCAGCTTTGATGATCTTGGTCGCGGCGAGGAAGAGGGCGTTTCAAACATAAAGGAACTGAGCGAAACAGCAGCAACTAAGTCTCTGGATGTGCTGAAACAAATCAGTTCGTCGGGTTACTTACGCAAACGCCTGCCACAGGAATTGGTGGTCTTCCAAGGCGGGCAGGCCGTCGCTGGCAACGTTGCAGGTGACACGGCGCTCGCAACAGAGACACAGATGGATGTAACCCAATTGGCCAAGACCGGTAACGCAATAGCAGCCCCAGAGGCCGGTTTGCGGGTGCAGGCTAAGATGCAAGGTTATGAAGGAGAAGCGTGCGGCGATTGCGGCAATTACACATTGGTTCGCAACGGCACCTGCATGAAATGTAACACCTGCGGCAGCACTTCGGGCTGCTCGTAAGTATCAAGGTTAAGGGGCGGGTGCGCTCGTCCCTACGACGTTCAGGCCACAGGCAAAAAATTTTGGAGCAGTAACAACGATGAGCCTGAACGGCGAAACTGGGGGCCTTGCGCCCCCATTTTTATTTCCACAAATCTAAATAAAAACAGGAATTTCCGCGGTGTCCTTAAGGCTTTCTGTCACAAAACTAGCCGACACATCCATCAACGGCAGCCCCTTGATCAACCGCTGGTACAATCGGTCATAATCCGAAATATCACGCACCCGCGCTTTGATCAGGTAATCCAGATCCCCCGACATGCGGTAGAGGCCAATAATTTGGGCGATGCCCTGCGCGGTTTTTGCCAGTTGCTCGGTCCATTCAACCGAATGCTGTGCTGTTTTGATTTGAATGAACACCAACAAACCAAGATCCAGTTTTTCGGGATCGACCAGCGCGACGCGACGTGTGATAATACCAGCCGTTTCCAAGGCTCTGACCCGGCGCCAAACCGCATTGCGCGACAGGCCGACCATTTCACCCAAGCGATCAAGCGATATGTCACTGGAGATTTGCAATTGTTTAAGAATTTTGCGGTCTAGGTGGTCAATATCCACAAATTACTCCTGTCTGTGGGAAATTTTTGCATAGTTAAGCCAATATTTTTTAAAATTGGGATATTGGAAACACTAATCTGGTCTAATCTTGGTTTAAAGTGAAAAAGTGAGGTGTACCATGTGGACAAGATTATTTTTAAATCACCCAAGATCCGTCGAAGAAAGCTATGGCGAACACGCCATCTTTGCAGGCCGCTTTGCCGCCCAGCTGTTTATCGCGGCATTCTGTGCGCTGATCCATGCCCTGATACCGGGGATGTTTGAAAAAACCGCCAGTAAGATTGTTGCAAAGCTTTATGCCCAGACCGCCGGACGGGGCGCTTAATGTGCCGGTGGGCCGCCTATGTGGGCGAGCCGGTTTTTCTATCTGACATCATTGCCAATCCTGTGCATTGTTTGATCGATCAAAGCCGCAATGCCGAAGAATGTAAGACCAATCTGAACGCAGACGGGTTTGGGGTTGCGTGGTATGGTCACCGACCCGAACCAGGGCTATACCGCGATGTTCATCCAGCTTGGTCCGACCCCAACCTGCGGGCGTTGTCTGAACAGGTGAAATCCGCCCTGTTTCTGGCGCATGTTAGGGCCTCGACCGGATCGGCAATCAGTCGCAACAATTGCCACCCGTTTGCGGTTGATCGGTGGAGCTTTATGCACAACGGACAAATCGGCGGGTTTGAGGCGGTGCGCAAATCGGCTGATATGTTGATCCCTGATGCTCTTTATCGTCACCGGCGCGGTGCCACCGACAGCGAAGCTTTTTTTCTGGTTGCCTTGGGCAACGGGATGGCGACCGATACTCTGGGTGCCATAGTCCGCACCATCACAACTTTTGAGGCGTTGGCGACTAAGACCCCGAAATTCCGCATGACTGCGGCCTTTTCGGATGGTCAAAAGCTCTATGCCGTGCGCTATGCTTCTGATGATCGCGCCCCGACGCTGTATCATCGTTGGAGCGCCGCACAGCAGGGCAGGGCGGTAGTGTCCGAGCCGTTCGATGCGGACAGCGGCGTCTGGGAGGAAATCCCAAATCGTAGTTTTTGTATTTTTGACGGCCAACAGGTAAAAGTTGTCAAACTCTGAGCCTTGCAAACCGGTCTTTATGTCGGATGGGTTGCGTTTTGCGCCGGAAAATTTGAGCGAACAAAGAAGATGTGCCCATTCAATGGGCGGTGATACTTTGGACATGAGCAAGGCCCGTACAGTTTGAACCTGAAGATTGGTGGATGGTCAAAACGTTCCTTGTACCACCAGTCCCAATGCTTAAATATCCCAATTGGAACCTTTGTAGTCCGCTGTCATTCAGCGGCACTGGACGGATTTTGAGACGCCTGCATCTCAGCCAATTCGGCGATGACGCGCTGCCACAAATCAGGGGGCTGGGCGCCCTGCACTACATGCTGTCCGGCGACAATAAATGTTGGAACAGACGTTATGCCCATCTGTCGGCCAGCGGTTTCTTTTTCGGCCACCACGTCACTGTCGGCGTCAGATGACAACAGTTTCTTGACGAGGGCGCCGTCCATACCGCTACGTTCACCTACCTGCACCAGAACTGCTGGATCGCCCAGATCGAGGCCCAGTTTGAAATAGGCGTGAAACAGCCCCGCAACCACCGGCGTTTGGCAGCCCTCAATCCCCGCCCAGTAAATCAACCGATGCGCATTGAATGTATTCGGCGTGGTCTTGATCTTGTCAAAAGCAATCTCCAGTCCGGCGCTTTGAGCGTGCTCGACCACCGGTGCATAGGCCCGCACGGCCTGTTCTTTGCCGCCAAATTTCGTCTCTAGATAGAGCCGCCGGTCCATGCCACCGGCTGGCATGTCAGGGTTGAGTTGAAACGGATGCCATTCGATATCGAAATTATGTTCCGGTGCAGCCTCCAGAGCACGATCCAAATGGGCTTTGCCAATATAGCACCAAGGGCAAATCGGGTCAGAAATAATATCCAGTTTCGTCATACGCTTGCCTTGTAATAATCGCGGAGTTTGTGCCGCAGTATCTTGTTGTTTGGCCCGGTTGGCAATCGAGAGATATGAACGTAAAGCCGAGGCTGTTTATACCGCGCTAGTCGGGTTTTAACAAAGCGGTTCACGACGTCGTGATCCAAATCGACGGATCCGGTATAAAACGCCGTAATAACAGAGACATGTGGTCTGACCTCTACCTCAGTGACGGCAATATCTCCGATGTTCGGATATAGGCGTAGCGCTGCTTCAACTTCAAGCGGGCTAACGCGGTATCCGCCCGCAGTCATGATATCATCGGCGCGGCCACAATATTCAATCTGACCGTCCCGGTCCATGATGCCCTGATCGCCGGTGACGAACCATTCGCCATCCACCAAGCGACCCAACGCCTGTTTTGCGTGACGATACCCCAGCATCAGGCCCTGGTCGTGGCGCGAGATCGCAATCATGCCCTGTGTACCTATTGCAACCGGCCCGTCGTTATCTACTATCGCTACCCGCCGGCCGGTCTGGGGCAGACCTACGGCCCCGGGACGCGCCGGATGGGATGGGCTGGCCGATATAAAGGTCGAGCATTCCGACATGCCATACGCCTCATAAACCGGGCAGCCGGTGGCCCCCCTCCAAGCATTTTGCAACGTGTCTGGCATTTTCTCACCGGCACTCAGGGCATGGCGTAATTTGGGCAGCTCCAAAGTTGTTTGATCGGCCAAAATCTTACGAAATACAGCTGGAACAGCAGCAAAAATTGTAATCTCGTGGCGATTTAAAAGCTGCGGGAGATTGTTGAACTCGCCCGGCGTTGCGGAAATTACAGAAGTCGCGCCACACCGCCAAGGGTCTAGAAGACCGGTGCCCAAAGTATAGGTCCAATTAAAGGCGCCGGCATGCAAAAGCCGGTCGGTCCTGTGAATATCTGCCCAGTCCGCACCCATCATCCGGCGGGCCCAGATTGTTCGGTGGGCGTGCATTACCGCACGCGGGGTGCCCGAGCTGCCCGATGTATAAATAATATAGGCCAAACGATTAGGGTCACCGCGCAGATAAGACGCCGGTGGCCCTTGGCGCATATCGCGCAGCGCGGCCAGATCGATGATCTGGCAAGCTGTACTTGCGGCGCGTTCTGTTGCAAAGCATCCGATTTCCGGGTCGTAAATAATGGCCGCAGGAGCAAGATCAAGGATAAGCTTGGCAATTTCGATTTCCGTAAGCTGGGCGGCGCAGGGCACCGGCACCAATCCCACAGCAATAGCGCCAAGAAAACTCAGCGGAAAATCTATACTGTGACCCAGCCGTAACAACACAAGATCACCCGGCCGCAGACCCCGATCCAAAAGCCCTGCGCCAGTGGCCAGAACGGCCTGTTCCAAGCGGTGAAAACTCCAAATATCGTGACGCGAGCCTCCGATCAGTTCAAGCGCTGTTTTGTTTGGGGTTTCCGAGGCATGGCGCAATGCGTAGGCGGCCAGATTAAACTGGGCCGGACAGCTGGGCGGTGGCCCTTTATCAAACAGTGACAGCATCGCAAAAGTGCTAGGAGGGTTTGGCGCCAGTTGCAAGCCGGTCAAGCCAGCGATATATCCAACCTATGACGGATCGAACCCCCTTTTCACTTTTGCGCGTCGCCCGCGAAGACGGCAGTGGCGCCGCACCAGAGCCGCTGGATTTGGGTCAAAGAGTTCGCGGCCTGCGCAAAGCAAAGAAATGGACGCTGGAACAGGCTTCACAACAGGCCGGGCTGGCGCGCTCGACCTTGTCCAAAATCGAAAACGGTCAAATGTCGCCGACCTATGACGCGCTGAAAAAGTTGGCAGTTGGTTTGGAAATATCTGTGCCACAATTGTTCACGCCGCCACGCAACACCCAGATCAACGGCCGCCTTGTCGTGACAAAATCTGGTCAGGGTTCGAAAACACCTACCGTCACTTATGAACATGAATTGCTTGCCGACACTCTAACACAAAAACAAATGATGCCTTATCGCGCGTGCATTCGCGCCCGATCCATTGATGAATTTGACGGCTGGGTCCGCCATGATGGTGAAGAGTTTTTGTATGTTTTGACCGGTGTAATCATGCTTTATACCGAATTTTACGAACCGATGACAATGCGCCGCGGCGACAGCGCCTATTACGACGCCTCGATGGGCCACAATGTGGTGTCTTGCAGCGAAGACGACGCCACCCTTTTGTGGGTCACCACGCTGGCTTAACGAAACAATTTCGGCAGTACGAAAGCCGCGAGGCCAACAGCGATCATCTGCATCACGATAAACATTGCGATATGGCCGGGATAAATGCCGGCAAAGCTGTCGGAAAATCCCCGCGCGATGGTCACTGCGGGATTGGCGAAACTGGTGGAAGATGTATACCAATAGGCGCCGGTGATATAGAGCGCGACCAGCGTTGGGACCGCCTCTGCACGTGATTTTAGGCCACCGAAAATCACAAATAACAACCCAAACGTGGCAATGATTTCTGAGACCCATTGGGCCGGACCTGTGCGATGCACCGTGGTTGATATTTGCCAGATCTCTTGATCGAACATCACATGAGTGACCCAAACCCCCAACAGCCCGCCGATCACCTGCACGATGACAAATTGCATCGCCTGCCCAGGGGGGATGTCGCCACGCAGAGCAAATGCCAGCGTAACCGCCGGATTGAAATGCGCCCCCGAAACCGGAGCCAATGTGGTAATTAAAACATACAGCATGCAACCGGTGGCGATGGCGTTCGCCAACAGGGTTATCGCGACATTTCCCGACGCCAAAGCCTCGCCCATGATACCTGATCCGACCACTGCGATTAACAGCAATGCGGTGCCAAGACCTTCAGATAGCAGTTTAGCAGTCATGAAATTGCTCCTATACCTTTGACAGTGGCCTTCAAATCAGCCGGCTGAATGATTTTAAACGGCTTTTGCGTAAAAGCCCGAGTGAGGCGACTGAGAATGTCAAACACGCTTTAAAAGGCAGCATCACAATCTGTCTGCACGCTTGCCGCCGGATCCTTGTGCCCCAATGAGCCCGTATTGCGGCGCTAGGCCAGATCGGGCAGGTCTCTTGTGCCGCCCCGCCACAAACCGTGATCACCAAATCCGTAACCGGCGCATCCGGTTTGGCAAATTCATCCCAGCTTTTAGAACGCAGGTTTACCGTGTCATGGTTCTGACCGAACAGCAACAAAAACGCTTTTGGGTGAACCCACCCGCCGGGCTGTAAGCCGGCTACATAACCCCGCAAGCGGGAGGCACCATACACTTTGAACAGCCATTCTAAAAGGATCGGGCGGGCCGAACCACCGGTGTAAGGGACACAGACATTCATGACACCTTCGAAGCGTAGATTTGTAACGGGTCAGTGTCAGTAAACCAATGACAGCTACAAAATTATTTTAACCGGAGCTGTGACTATTTTGCTGGTTCCCTTCACCGCCAAACGGGCCGGCGTGCAGGCGCTGAGCGCCAGCGCCAAAATCAAGCCCGCTAACACAGCTATGCGGGTCAAAACATGTCCCGAACCGAGCGCGCGCCGCCCGAGATGTCTTTGCCTATCCCCTCGACGGTCCCGCATCCACACAAGGCACAAAGCAGACTGATAGATAGAATTCGCATCATGGACTTTGTTATTCCTCTTCATACCACCAAACGTCGGGTAAAAATCCCAACCAATCGCCGTATATTGGCAATTTTTCGGGATAGTTCAACGCTTTGTTATGCGCAATACGGCTAATGTTCCACTGATAAAACGGAATCACATAACGTCCGGCAGTCAGTACCCGGTCCAAAGCGCGCGTAGCTGCCAGAAACCCTTCGCGGCTCTCGGCACTGATCAGCGCTTTGATCATTGCATCCACAGCCGGAGATTTGACACCCATCCAATTGCGTGACCCAGCTTGATCGGCGGCGTCTTGACCCCAATACAAATATTGCTCATTGCCAGGGCTCAGCGATAATCCGCGTCTGAAATATGTCATGTCAAAATCCTGCGCCTTGGTGCGGGCGGTATATTGCGCATTGTCGACCGTCGAGATGGTCACATCTATACCCAACCGCTCAAGTGCGCGGGCATAAATTTCCATGATGGCGTGATGTTCCTTTTTGCCTTGCTGTAACAAGACCTCAAAGGTGAAGGGGGTGCCGTTGTTATCCTGAAGTTGGCCGTCTTTGACCTGCCATCCTGCGGCTTCTAACAACGCGCCGGCTGCTGCAATATTTTTGCGATTTCGTTCGCGCCCGTCGCTCACCGGCAGGTCATACCCCTCAAGCGCGCCGGGCAACAAATCGTCCTCAAAAGGGGCTAACAGCTCACGCACTGGACCGGAGGCGGGACCCGGCTCAAAGCCCAGCACCGAATTTGAGAAATAAGATGTGATCCGCGACTGACGTCCCCCGGTCATAGCGTCATTGATGAACTCGAAGTTAAACGCCAAGATCATGGCCTCGCGGATCCGCCAGTCGGCAAACACCGACCGCCGCGTGTTCATCACAAAACCAGTCATTCCCGAGGGGCGTTGATGGGGGATAAGGGATTTCTTGACCGTTCCCGCGGCAACAGCCGGAAAATTATAATTGCTGTCCCAAGCGTCGGCATTGAATTCTCGGTGCATGGTCAAGGCCCCGGACTTAAATGCCTCGAACGCCACCGCGCCATCGCCAAAATAATCATATCTGATCTCGTCAAAATTATTCGTGCCGCGCCGGAACGCCAAGGCGTTCCCCCAATAATCGGGGTTGCGTTTCAGCGTCAGATAACGGCCCGGCTCGAACGCACCTACGACATATGGGGCGCTGCTGATCGGGATATCCTTGAGGGAGGCATTTGCAAAGTCTTTGCTCGCCCACTGGGATTTTTTAATGATCGGTCGCATCCCGGCAATCAGTGCCAACTCGGGGTTTTGTTCTGAAAAAGTAAACCGAACCGAGCGCGGACCTGTGGCTTCGGCTTTGGCGATTTTGCCCCAAAGCCCGTGATAGCGCGGATGGCCTAACGTGCCGAGTGTTTCATACGACCACAAGACATCTTCGATGGTGACTGGAGTTCCGTCTGAGAACCGTGCCTCCGGGCGCAGGGTGAATTCGACCCAAGACCGGTCTGGCGGGGTTTCAATGCTTTCCGCCAACAATCCATATAATGAAAACGGTTCATCCCAGTTGCGGCCCATCAGAGACTCATAACCTAGGAATCGCAACTGCCAAGGGGATTTGCCTTTTAAAATTAACGGATTGAGGGAGTCAAATCCGCCGGTTTCACCAGAAATAATAGTCCCGCCTAATGGCGCGTCCGGATTGGCATATGGCAACGATTGATAATCAGCTGGCAGCGCGGGTTTGCCATACATCGCTATACCGTGTTGGGGTTCAGCCGTCGCAGTAATAGCGAGAGTGCTCATCAAAACTGTCGGGGTCAGACGATAAAAAAGGGATTTGAAAAAACGTCGCATGGGGATGGGATTCCTGTCTAATTCGAGGCGAGCTATGGGCATGTTACGCCCGCTGCAAGCGATTTTCAAACTTTTAGCTTGGATGCTGGACTTATTATCGGTATAAAGTGTGCACTGCTCGATAGGTTTCTTGCCTGTATGAAACCTGCCTCAATAACTCAACGCCTGCCTTGCGCAGGCGTTTTTTTTTGCAGGCGGGGTTTTATTGTCGTTGTCATCAGCGCACCAACCTTATTTGTTTGGTCTAATTTGGCAGAGAAATATGTTATTTTGAAAGGAAAAGCGCAATGTCGTTAGAAGGCAAAACTGCCATTGTCACGGGGTCAACGTCGGGAATCGGTCTGGGAATCATACGTGGATTGGCCGAATCAGGGGCTGATGTGATTCTCAATTCGTTTACAGACACAGCGCAAGATTACGCACTAGCAGAGGGAATCGCCAAAGAATTCAACGTTTCAGCACGATATGTCTCGGCGGATATGGGTGATGGGCAAGCCTGTCGCGGGTTGATTGCCGATGTGGGACGCTGCGATATTTTGGTGAATAATGCCGGCGTACAACATGTCGCTCCGATCGATCAGTTTCCGGCCAGTAAGTGGGATGACATCCTCGCTATCAATCTGACATCGGCGTTTCATACGACGGCCGCAGCCCTGCAAATGATGCGCGCTGCAGGCTGGGGCAGGGTGGTCAATATTGCCTCGGCGCATGGGTTAACCGCCAGTCCGTTTAAATCGGCCTATGTGGCTGCCAAGCATGGCGTGGTTGGTTTGACAAAAACCGTCGCGTTGGAAACAGCCGAAGAACCCATCACCGCAAACGCCATTTGTCCAGGGTATGTATTGACCCCTTTGCTAGAGGCGCAATTGCCCGCAACCATGGAAAAATACGGCATGGACCGTGAGACGGTGATCAAAAATATTATTCTCGACCGGCAACCGTCGCGCAGCTTTGCCACTGTTGAGCAATTGGCTGGAACATGTTGTTTTCTCTGCTCGAATGCCGCCGACCAAATTACCGGAACGACGATCAGTATGGATGGTGGCTGGACCGCGATGTAATCAAAAATCAGTGCCGCATTGCTGTCATATGGGGATTAATTAGACTACGGACCCAGCTTTTTCTGTGTTCTTTGCCTCTTGGCGGGCCAATTGCGACTTGGCGCTGTCGTTGTCGGCGGTCTCTAAAACAGAGCGAGTAGCCGAAGCATCTTGAGGCTCTGCAACTAATAGAGGGGGGACATCTTCTTTTTGCGGATACACAAGCCCGGCTGAAATCACCAGTTTCGCCGCCTCTTCCACGGTCATATCCAGCTCAATGACGTCTTTGCGCGGCACAAACAGCATAAACCCAGAGGTCGGGTTCGGGGTGGTCGGCACAAAAATACTAAGAAGATCATCGGCAGTTTTGGGATGGCGTGCAATTTCGCCTCTAGCGCTTGTAGTCACAAAGCCGACCGCCCAGACATTTTTCCGCGGATATTCGATCAGGCAGGATTTCTCGAACGACCGGTCAGATTGGGCAAAGACGGTCTCAGCCAATTGTTTAACGCCAGAATAGACCGAGCGAACAACTGGCATTCTTGCAACAACAGATTCGGCGTAGCGAATCATCGAGCGCCCAATAAATCCCTTTGCAAGCGAACCAACAAGGATCGTAAACAACAAAAACAGCACGACCCCAACGCCACGTATGTTGACCTTGGTTTCAGGACCGAACAGGTTTTTAAAGAATTGTTCCGGCTGATAGGGGCCCGGCACAAACGGCAGCACAACCCCATCTACCCAACCGATGACCGACCAAATCAACCAAATAGTCAGGGCCACGGGTGCGATTACCACGAGCCCGGTCAAAAAACTTGACCTCAGGGTCGCAAAGATACCGGGCTTTTTTGCTTTTGGGGTCTGATCGAAAGGGGTTGTCATAAAATCCACATAGTGCTGCCAGAACCTGTCAATACTGATTTTTGCAACGTTTCACAATGCAATGACGCGCAAATTTGAACAACTTTATGTCAATGTGTTAATTTCTTGGGCAATTTCTGCAGCAAGGCGGGCATTGTTGCGCACAAGCGCAATATTTGCGGTGAGTGAGCGACCTTCTGTCAGGTCAAAAATCCGCTGTAAAAGAAATGGTGTGACCGCTTTGCCGACGATTCCTTGCCTCTCCGCGTCCGCCAGGGCGGTTTGGATAAAAGGTGCCATCTCGCTCTGGCTGATCTCTTCGGCTTGCGGCACAGGGTTAACGACCAACTGGCCGCCTGGCAGGTCCAGTTGTTGGCGCATGAAATGGGCCCGGGCAATCTGGGCCGATGTGTCCATTCTTAGCGGCGCCGGCAATTCCGATTGCGCCGACCAAAAGGCGGGTAAGCTGTCCTGCCCATAGGCAATCACCGGAACGCCAAGCGTTTCGAGAACCTCGAGAGTTTTGGGCAGGTCCAGAATTGCTTTTGCACCTGCCGCCACCACTGTGACGGGCGTTTGCGCTAATTCATGCAGATCGGCCGAGATGTCAAAACTGTGCTCGGCACCGCGATGGACCCCCCCAATGCCACCGGTGGCAAACACCGAAATTCCGGCATGGGCCGCCCCAATCATCGTGGCCGCCACGGTTGTGGCCCCGGTGCCGCCCATCGCCATACAGGCCGCCAGATCAGCCCGCGACAGTTTCGCCGCCTCACGGGTTTGCGCCAGCCCGGTCAGTTGCGCATCGGTCAGCCCGATGCACAGACGCCCGTCAAGCACGGCAATGGTCGCCGGTATCGCACCAGAATCACGAATACATTGTTCCACATCCTGTGCCATTTTAAGATTTTCGGGCCACGGCATGCCATGGGTGATGATAGTGCTTTCCAGCGCCACCAGCGGCTGCCGTTCGCTTTGAGCGGTCTGAACTTCGGGCGAAAGGGTAAGCAAACTCATAATGCAGTGTCTCCTGAAACATAACGCGCCGCTGTCTCAAGCGCATGGTGCAAGGCCTCAGCCCGTGCAGCACCTGCCAGTTCGGCGGCCATGTGCGCCGCCATAAAGGTATCGCCCGCGCCAGTCACCCGTGTTTCCAGCACATCAGGCGGGGTCTGGAGCAGGCTCTGACCCTGACCGGCATCACAAGCCGGCCTTGCCCCATCAGTCACCAGCACCCGATGCGCGCCTTTAATCAAGAGTGCTTGGGCCGCCTCAGACGCTGTTTGATACTCAGTTTGACACAGCAGATTGGCCTCTTCGAGATTGACATACAACAACGCCCGTTCGTGTGTTAGCAGCGGCAGCAAACGCTCGGCCTTGCCCGGCGAGGCAGGTGCAACGCACAAATTACATTTGGCAAAAAGTGGTGAAACGGCGATATATTCCAAAAGATTTTGAGTTAGGTTTCCGTCAAGTGAAATTGTGCCGGAAAAAGGGCTCTCTGGGGTGCCGAACGGTCCCAAAGTCAGCGGTGCAAGAATTTTCTCTCCTGTTGCTTCAAGAGAATGGGCGTCGGCAATCGCGGCAATCAGCCCGTTTGCGCCTTCGATCGCCATATATCTATCAGTGGGCAAATCATCGGAGCGGTAGACATAGTCACAATCGATGCCCATGCCTTCGCAGGCGCTGATGAGCGCATCACCTTCGGCGTCGCGCCCAACCGACGATAATACAACCGGATCAACCCCGAATCGTTTGAGGGTCATGGCGATGTTTAACGCCACACCGCCGGGCAGGCGGGTGATCCGCCCCGGCACATCCGAGCCCTGCTTCATATGGCTGGCCGAGTGGCCGATCATATCCCATAAAACTGAGCCAATACATAAAACCTGTGTCATAAAGCCCTTCTGACCGCAGTTTGCGCCACGCGCAAGATGGTGCACCGAGGACAATGCAAATTACCGATTGTCTTTCGCCATCCCAAGGAATTATCAAATATGCTAAATCTGTCCACATTCGACTGTAAGGTAAAAGACCCGATGCATAGCTTCCTTCGTTCCATGATAGCCTTTTGGGTTTTTCTGCTGAGCCCAGTTGTAACAGGTTTTGTCACAGCTCACGAGCTGCGCCCCGCCGTTGGCGACCTGACGGTAACACCGCAGGGGGCTGTATTGACGCTGTCGATGAATATTGAGGCGCTGCTGGCAGGGATTGATCTCGACAATCTCGAAAACACCGATGCAAGCCCGGGATCTGGCCGTTATGACCGGCTTCGCGGCCTGTCGCCTGAGACGTTACAGACGCAGATCAAGACGTTTTTTCCAAGGCTGTTACCGGGTATTTTGCTGCAAGATGGTAATCAGTTGCAGCGTTTCACCCTGAGCGCAGTCAGTGTCGACGCAGTCGGTGACCCCAACCTGCCGCGCGACAGCCTTTTGGAACTGACCATTGAGGAGCCAATTACCTCACCCTCTGTGTTGTTTCATTGGCCCAAGGGATTTGGCGCTTTGATCTTACGTCAAATGGGCACCGATAATGGCTATACCGGATACCTTGGCGGCGGTGAAAAAAGCGACCCCATTCGGCTGGCGGGCAATTTTAATCAAACCGCGATCGGCGCGTTGATTCAATATATACCGGTGGGTTTTGATCATATCCTGCCCAAGGGGCTTGATCATATTTTGTTCGTTTTGGGATTGTATTTCTTATCAGTGCGTTTTGGTGTTTTGTTGTGGCAAATCAGCGCTTTTACAGTCGCTCACACCGTCACATTAGCGCTGGGTGCCATGGGGCTTGTGACGGTCCCGGCGACCATTGTCGAGCCGCTGATCGCCGCCTCGATTGTGTTTGTCGCAGTCGAAAATATCGCCAGCCCTAAGCTGCATGCATGGCGGCCTGCAGTGGTGTTCGGGTTTGGGCTGTTACACGGACTGGGATTCGCCAGCGTTCTAGGTGAATTTGGCCTGCCGCAAGGGCAATTCATCCCGGCGCTGATCGGGTTTAATATCGGTGTTGAGTTGGGTCAATTGACGGTGATTGCCATAATGATACTGACCTTGGGGCTGTGGTTTGGCAGTCAGTCTTGGTTTCGCACTCGCATCGCCGTGCCGGCCTCGGCACTGATCGGAATAATTGGGGCTTGGTGGTGCGTGGAACGCACATTATTGTGACGCAACCTTGGACTTGTAACGGACCCATAAACGTCACGAGCGCGCAGGAGAAAGTCAGCCTCCCAACGGGCAGGGGGGTTGCGCTGACCCTGCAAACCCAGTAAAGCGCATCCATTCAATACCGCAGACGCAAGCGGGCACGCTGGGGGAGACATCCCCAACTGTCCACCGGTTGGAGCATCCGCTCTCACACCTTGCGTCGAGGCGAAAACCGGAAAGGATACGACCCATGGCTCTTCCAGAGTTTACCATGCGCCAATTGCTTGAAGCAGGCGTGCACTTCGGCCACCAGACGCAACGTTGGAATCCCCGCATGGGCGAGTTCATCTATGGCGCGCGCAATGGCATTCATATTATGGACTTGACGCAAACTGTACCCATGCTTGACGCAGCGCTGAACGTCATTCGCGACACTGTTGCCAAGGGCGGCAGATTGCTATTTGTCGGCACCAAGCGCCAGGCCAGTTCGGCCATTGCGGATTCAGCTGAAAAATGCGCGCAGTACTATATGAACCACCGCTGGCTCGGTGGCACGTTGACCAATTGGAAAACTGTTTCATTGTCGATCAACCGTCTGAAATCTATTGACGAGCAGATGGAAACCGGCATCGAGGGCATGACCAAGAAAGAACGTCTTGGCATGGAACGCGAGCAAAATAAATTGCAGGCGTCTCTGGGTGGCATCCGGGAAATGGGCGGCGTTCCTGATCTGCTGTTCGTGATCGATGTAAAAAAAGAAGCCCTTGCCATTGCTGAAGCCAACAAACTGGGCATTCCTGTTGTGGCCATCGTCGATACCAACTGCTCTCCAGATGGCATTGATTATATCATTCCGGGTAATGACGATGCGGCGCGCGCAATCGGGTTGTATTGCGATCTTGCCTGCCGTGCAGCACTTGATGGCATGTCAGCGCAACTTGGGGCCGCTGGAGTTGATCTGGGTGCCATGGAAGAGGCACCTGTTGAAGAAGCGCTTAGCACAGAGGCCGAGGCAGCGCCAGCAGACGCCGCTGTTGTAGAAGCGGCCGTTGAGGCGCCTGCTGAGGCGGCCGAAGCACCAGCAAGCAGCTAAAGACAACGCAGTTTGACATCGCGCGCGGCTTATCGCTGCGCGCTGTAAATTTTTCAAAAAGGAGAGCCGGCTATGGCGATCACAGCATTGATGGTGAAAGACCTGCGCGAGAAATCCGGCGCAGGCATGATGGATGCAAAAAAAGCATTGATCGAGACAGACGGTGACATGGAAGCAGCAATTGATTGGCTGCGGACCAAAGGTTTGGCAAAAGCCGCCAAAAAATCTGGCCGTACGGCAGCCGAAGGTCTGGTCGCTGTTCAGGTTGACGGTGGCCGTGGTGTTGTCGTCGAGGTGAACTCTGAAACGGACTTTGTTGCTAAAAATAGCGATTTCCAACAGATGGTCGGTTCCTTTGCCACAGCAGCTTTGGGTGTTTCAGACGTTGCGCAATTGGCGGCTGCCGATGTAGGCGGAAAAACTGTAGCCGACACGCTGACCGATAAAATCGCGACAATTGGCGAAAACATGGCCCTGCGTCGCATGGGGGCTTTAGAGGGCACACAAGTCGTATCTTACGTTCACAATGCGGCCACCGCCGGCATGGGCAAAATCGGTGTACTTGTCGCGTTAAGTGCCGAAAATGAAGCGTTTGGGCGTCAGGTCGCAATGCACATTGCCGCCGCCAATCCACAATCCTTGGGGGCAGATGATCTGGATCCAGCCGTGGTTGAGCGCGAGAAAAATGTTCTCAGCGAGCAGGCCCGCGAATCTGGCAAGCCCGAGCAGGTGATTGAAAAAATGATCGTTGGCCGGATGAAGAAATTCCTTGCCGAAGTGACTTTGCTAGGGCAGGCGTTTGTCATCAATCCGGATCTGTCTGTTGAGGCCGCTGCAAAAGAAGCCGGCGTTGAAATCTCAGGGTTCCTAAGGTTTGAGGTCGGTGAAGGCATCGAGAAGAAAAGCGAAGACTTTGCCGCCGAAGTGGCAAAAGCCGCTCAGGGTTAATAGCCCGACCAACCAAAAATAAAGGCGCGGCTTTACGGCTGCGCTTTTTTTGATGTCGAACATGTTAATTGCCCAAGTTTGAGCCTCGAAACCGGCCTAGACTAGTCTAGCTTGAGTTCAGGTGGCCAAGCATCGCGTCCATTGCCAAGGTGTATCCGGCAGCGCCAAAACCGCAAATCACGCCAAGTGCAATATTTGAGATATATGAATGGTGGCGAAATGCCTCGCGGCTAAACACATTTGAAACATGCAACTCTATTGCAGGCACCTCTACGGCTGTAAGCGCATCGAACAGCGCGATAGACGTATGCGTATAGGCACCGGCATTGAGGATGATTCCATCGTGTTTGGATTTTGCCGCTTGGATCCAATCAACCAGCGCACCTTCGTGGTTTGATTGTTCAAACTGAATCTGAATGTTTGAGGCAACTGCCTTGTCTTGGCAAAGCTTTTCAACGTCTTGCAGCGTGACATGCCCATAAATTTCAGGCTGCCGTGTACCCAGAAGATTTAAATTTGGTCCATTCAAGATCAGCAGTGAAGTCATGATTTATTCCAGTGCAGTGGTTTGTGCCTTACTATAACATGGAAGAAACCCTGACTAGGGTCTGCAGCAGAGTTTGTAAACTCTGATTTGTATCGGGTGTTATCTCACGGACATGTCCAGATTAGGAGCTATTTTTAATTTAGACAGTTTCCTTTCATGCCACAACAATTTCATATTTGTGAATAATAATCCTGCAAATGACGAACATTAGCGTGTCTTAGATGTTTCACGCGGTGAACTTTAAAAAAAATCCCTGTGCAATCTGTGCAATCATTCACCTTTGTCTTTGTTAATAAGCAGCCGTCCATCTTTTTTGAACGCAAAAGATACAGAGAAGGTGTTTCGCGGATAGTTTATCCTTACTGGGGATAACTTTTCCACCATTTCTTTTTTCGATCGGTCCAATTTAAAACAGTTGTAACGCCACTCAGGTATGAATAATGCCAAGTAAAGTCTAACGAAGAAACAAAGTCTTAGGGCGAAAAAAGTCACTAATTGTGGGCTTCTAAAAATAAATTGAGTTTATTTAAGTATCTAATTAAAATTTATATTGACCTTAACATACCCGTTGGTATCTTAAAGCGGCTAGGTGGATGATTATTTGTTTTGTCTCCCTCCCAAAGGTAGTATTACCGATATGATTTCATCTAGTGCTGAATGGAGGTCGCACAAGCAAGATCCGCTGAACAGCCTCGCTGATTATTTAAATAAAGGGCGTAGGCCTGTTTTGAGATTTACTTAAATCATACAAGCGAATTTATAAATGATATAAGCGGCCAAGGCGTTTTGGACCTGACCGCCATTAAGGGGTTGCTGTTTTGGCTCTTTAGGATTTTAGGCGCTTCGCATGGGTCTGTACGACGCGTTTAGCGGAGCTGAACATTTCAGCGCGGCAGCGCATCTTCATCTTCGGATTGTCCTGCAAGCCACGTGCGAAAATTGCGCAGGGCAGGGTCGTTTGACCGCTCACTGGGCCAAACCAAATAATACGCCCCATCGCTTTGCATTGATTGTCCAAAGGCGATCACCATACGCCTTGTCGCGAGATCCTGCTCCACCAAATATTTTGGCAATAAAGCCACACCAAGCCCGTGTATGACGGCCTGAATAATGGTTGAAAACTGATCATAAACCGTGCCGTCCACCGCAGCATCGCGAATATCTTGGGCTGCAAACCAATCTTTCCAAGCTGTAGGTCTGGTGGCGATATGCAGTAAGGGCAAGGCAGACAACTCGCCCGCCCGGGTGACGGTGTGACCGTTCAGCACAGACGGCGCACAGACCGCCACAAGTTGTTCGGTTTTCAGACGCAAATGATCACCACCCGGCCAGTCGGCAGCGCCAAAATGTAGCGCAGCATCGAAATCTTCATCGCCAAAATCAAACGGCTGCAACCGGGTGGCCATATTGAGCGTAATGTCAGGATAACGGCGGGTAAAATCAGCCAGCCTCGGGACAAGCCAGCGCATCCCAAAAGTCGGAAGAATGGCCAGGTTCAAGGAACCGCCTTGCGGGGTGAGGGTCAAATCCAGTGAAGCGCGTGAAATCGTCTGCAACGCCTGTCGGATTTGCGCCGTATACATGCGCGCCTCCGGGGTCATTTGCATGCGCTTGGCTTTGCGCAGGATCAAGTTAATACCCAACTGGGCCTCAAGCGCCTGCAATTGCCGGCTCACGGCGCTTTGGGTTTGGGACAGTTCTTTGGCCACCGCGCTGGCGCTGCCCAAGCGGTCTAGCGCTTCGAGTGCTCGCAAAGACGCAATAGAGGGTAAAAACCGCGAAGGCGCCTTCATATATTCGATTTACTCATATTATTATGCCAATTTATTGATTTTATGTCTGCGTAACATGATCTATAGGTATATACAACGGCAGGTCGCCGTTACTGTTTCTGTCAGAGGAGTGCCCGATGCCCAAAGATATGCCCCACCTGAGCGCCAAGGATGCGCCCGATCTTGGTTCTTTTAATTGGGAAGACCCACTGCTGTTAGAAGATCAGCTGTCTGACGAAGAACGGATGATCCGCGACAGTGCCCGGGCCTATGCCCAAGAAAAACTGCAGCCACGAATTAAAACAGCGTTCAATGACGAACGCATTGAACCAGAGATTTTCAAAGAAATGGGCGCGATGGGATTACTGGGCACCACCATTCCTGAACAATATGGTGGCCTTGGCGGGGGCTATGTCACCTATGGGTTGGTGGCCCGCGAGGTTGAACGTGTCGATAGCGGCTATCGGTCTATGATGTCGGTACAAAGCTCGTTGGTGATGTATCCAATTTATGCCTACGGGACTGAAGAACAGCGGCAAAAATATTTGCCAAAGCTGGCAACGGGCGAATGGATCGGCTGTTTCGGCCTGACCGAGCCCGACGCCGGCAGCGACCCTGCAGGAATGACCACACGGGCTGAAAAAACATCCACTGGTTACCGGCTGAGCGGCGCAAAAATGTGGATATCCAACAGCCCGATTGCTGATGTGTTTGTGGTCTGGGCCAAATCGGAAGCCCATGGCGGCAAAATAAAAGGCTTTGTGCTTGAAAAAGGGATGCCGGGGCTATCTGCTCCGAAAATCGCCGGCAAGCTGTCGTTGCGTGCCTCCGTGACCGGTGAGATCGTGATGGAAGGCGTCGAGGTCGGTGAAGAGGCTTTATTGCCCCATGTTGCAGGCTTAAAAGGTCCGTTTGGATGTTTGAACCGGGCACGCTATGGCATCAGCTGGGGCGTGATGGGGGCAGCAGAGTTTTGCTGGCATGGCGCCAGACAATACGGGTTGGACCGACATCAGTTCAAACGTCCACTGGCCCAGACGCAATTATTTCAAAAGAAACTGGCAGATATGCAGACAGAGATCACATTGGGTCTGCAAGCCAGCTTGCAGGTTGGTCGTCTGATGGATCAAGCCAGGGGTGCGCCAGAAATGATCAGTTTGATCAAGCGGAACAACTGCGGAAAAGCTCTTGATATTGCGCGACTTTCTCGGGACATGCACGGCGGCAATGG
>Ga0209251_1000469_pt1 | contig 36234 bp, 33 predicted proteins | sample SaaInlV_100m_DNA_6_FD_184665 | JGI IMG/M metagenome (GOLD analysis project Ga0209251, IMG submission 184665) | Marine microbial communities from expanding oxygen minimum zones in the Saanich Inlet - Saanich Inlet SI073_LV_10m_DNA (SPAdes) (version 2) | ecosystem: Environmental > Aquatic > Marine... | reverse complement strand
TCTAAGTTGTGGCCCGCCATTGATCACGTCGATGGGCACCCGGCCTGTTTCATACTCGTATTCGTGATGCCGCCAGAGTTCGACCTTCGGTTCGCTCAATTTGAGCAGTTTTAGGGCGTAGGCAATGATGCGGAACGGCTGAAAGGTTTCGGCATTAAAATGGGGCTGCTCCGTATGGATTTGCAGGCCCTGGCACAACTTTCCCTGATGCTTGTGAAAGGTTGGCTCGAAATAGCAGGGGCGAAGCACGGCGCCCGCCAGCGCCTCGGACAGGCTTGATTCCAATTCAGCCTTGATGTGTTGCGCTGGAAAACCTGGGCCGCCAATGACTTCGAGGGGGAAGGTGGTCCCTCGGCCCTCCGATAGTGTGGTGCCTTCGAGCAGCACCGTGCCCGAAAACGATCGGGCCATGTTAAGACTGCTTGCGTTCGGGCTGGGATTCACCCAAGACAGTTCGCTTGGCCAGCCGAAGCTTGGCCGCGTGTTGGGTGAATAGTGCCTCATTTCAATTAAGGTTAGATTTGCAGGCTGTGGTAGTTGGGCATTCATCCACAGTGCCAGCTCACCAATGGTCAACCCATATCGGCACGGAAGGGCCGCGGCGCCGACGAAACTTTCTTGACCGGCCTCTAGCCGAAAGCCATCAATTCCCCTACCAGCAGGATTCGGTCGGTCTAGTACCCATATCTCAAGTTCGGTCGAGGCGGCTGCTGCTAAGAAGTATTGTAGGGTCGTAATGTAGGTGTAAATGCGGCAACCGAGATCCTGCAGGTCGAACAAGATGATATCGAGGCCGGCCAATCGTTCGGGCGTGGGTCGCCTATGATGGCCATACAAGCTATAGACCGGGATTCCATGGGTCGGGTCTAGATAGTCATCGGACTCAATCATATTGTCTTGCTTGTCGCCTCGCACGCCATGCTGCGGTCCAAAAACGCATTTGGGGTAAATGCCTGCGCCGACCAGGGCGTCAAGCGCATGGGTTAGGTCTTGGGTCACCGACGCAGGGTGTGCGACCAAGCCGACACGGGCGCTTTTTAGCGTCGCCAGGCGGTCTGAATCGGTTAACAATCGTTCAAGGCCGAACTGAAAAGTCATTGAAGTTTCCATGGTATGTGATGATCCCGGTGGTGGAAGTCTGGCGTTACGCCATGGCGGATTGAGAAATAGTGCAGATCGGTTGCCGTTTTAATAGTAGCAGCTGCTCCAAGGCTTAAAACAGCGTCGGTGGTTTGAAAGCTTGGATTCGTCAAAATTCTGGCTTCAAGTTGATAAGTCGGGCCACGACCGGTCGCGCTGATTTGCGTTAATGCGCAGCGATCCGATTCTTTTTGATCCTGTCGATAATCACTGAATCCAAAACAATTCCAATTGCCATTCGGGGCAAGGTTCAGCTCCCAATAGGCGGTCGATCCCGCCTCGCCAAGAAAGAGTTCAAAGCAGTGATGCTGCCAGAGCCCAAATTCACGTTGGCCGACCTGATCGACGTCCTCAAGCTCTGAGGCGATCGAACCCTTTAACTGAACCGTCAGTCGGAGCTCTGAACTGGATTCAGAGATAAGGGTGTAGCGCAGCGCTTGAACTGCCAAGCAGGGAGAAAATGGAACGAGATCGATGCGCATACGTCTATCAAGTCACCTAGTTGCGGAAGGCTAGTGTATCCTAGCGACATTAAAAATTTGAAAGGAATATTGGACATGACCGCATATGACTATGACTTATTCGTCATTGGTGTTGGGTCCGGCGGCGTGCGCGCAGCAAGAATGAGCGCGCAGTATGGCGCGCGCGTGGCAACCGCTGAAGAAAAATTCATGGGAGGCACTTGCGTTAACGTGGGCTGCATTCCGAAAAAGCTCTTTGTTTATGCCTCGCACTACCATGAGGATTTCAACGAATCCGCTGGCTTTGGGTGGCAGTCCGAGCCCGCGCGTTTTAATTGGCAAACGTTGGTTGCGAACAAAGATCAGGAAATTGCCCGATTAAACGGTATTTATGAGGGGCTGCTGGACCAGGCGGGTGTCACCCATTTTGCCGGACGGGCCAGGATACGCGACGCTCACACCATCGACATTGACGGAAAAAGCGTGACCACCGACAAGATTCTGATCGCGACCGGTGGCTGGCCCACGAAACAAGATATTCCGGGTGCGGAACACGTCATAACCTCCAATGAGGTTTTTTATCTGGAGCACTTGCCCAAGCGAGCCCTCGTTTTGGGTGGCGGCTACATTGCTGTCGAGTTTGCGGGCATTTTTGCAGGGCTTGGCGTTAGCACCGAACTGGCTTACCGAGGGCCCTTGTTTTTAAGGGGGTTCGATGAAGATGTTCGCATTATGGTCAAAGACGAGCTGCTGAAGAAACAGATTGATTTGCAGTTTAACGCAACGCTTGCCTCGGTCAGCCGTAATCCCGACGGCACATTGCTTGCCACCTTCACCGATGGCCGCACCTTGGAAACCGACCTCATTTTAACCGCGACGGGCCGCAAACCGGCGATCGATGATTTGGGCCTTGATACGGTGAATGTGGCGCAGCGAGAGAATGGCGCGATCATTGTCGACGAGTTTTATCAAACCAGCGAGCCCAATATTTTCGCTTTGGGTGACGTAACGGATCGAATTCAACTCACACCCGTCGCGATTCATGAAGCGATGTGCTTTGCCAGCACGCAGTTTGCTGGCGAAAGTAAGGTCATGGATTATTCGGGGATTGCAACGGCCGTATTCTGTCAGCCCAACATTGCAACGGTGGGGTTGACCGAAGCCGAAGCGCGCGATCAATTCGGCTCGATTGCTGTTTTTCGATCAGAGTTCCGGCCGCTGAAACACACCTTAACCGGTAGTGATGAGCGGAGCCTGATGAAAATGATTGTTGAAGTTGCAACGGATCGAGTGCTCGGGATCCACATGGTGGGCGCCGAAGCTGGCGAAATTATCCAAGGACTTGCGATTGCGATGAAGGCCGGTGCGACCAAAGCGGTTTTTGATCAAACCGTCGGGATTCACCCGACGGCAGCTGAAGAATTCGTCACAATGAGATCGCCCGTGGCATGACGCCCGTGGTCGCAGGGGTTGATGGCTGTAAGGGCGGCTGGGTCGTTGTCCAGCGGCAGGCGGGTGTGGTTACGGCACGGGTTGTTGAAACGTTTGATGCAGTGGTGCGATCAGCGCCGAGCGGGCCGCTGTTTGTGGACATGCCGATTGGCCTTCCGGAGTCTGATGATCGACAAGTCGAACGCCTGGCGCGACAGCGTCTGCCTGGCAGAGCCGGCAGTGTCTTCAATGTGCCAGCGCGTTCCGCGGTCTATGCAGAAAGCTTTCAAGCCGCCTGTGATTGCAATGTCCGCGCCCAAGGCAAGAAAATTTCGCTACAGTCTTGGTATATCTGTCCAAAAATTAAAGAAGTCGATCGATGTTTGCAGGCGCAGCCGCGACTTCGCGCCCGCGTCCTAGAAGCGCACCCTGAGTTGTTGTTTGCGACCTTTGGCGGCGTGCCAATGCGATATTCCAAAAAACAAGCAATGGGGCAAGGCGAGCGAATTAAGCTGCTCGAGCATCAGGGTTTGATGCCGCGCGAAGTGCTTGCTGAGTTGTACCGGCATACCCGGAAAGCATTGGTTCAAATTGATGATGTGCTCGATGCCATGATTTTGTACCTGCTTGGGCTGTCGAGTCCCAAGCCGCTCATGCCAGAATCGGTGATTGATGGGTTCGGATTGACCGTGAATTATCAAATGCCGACCACTGGGCTGGCGGCGCCTGACCGGTCCGATTAGCAGTCGGGTTCAGCAGGCTGCGCGATAAACGAACGCGGCATATCCTCATCGCGGGATATTTGTTACCTTAGGCGCATCTCAAAAAAACGATAAGAGAACCTCGATATGGCTGATTTGGAACAAATACTCACCTTCTTCGATGGGCTCCTGCAGTCGGCGTGGTACTTCCCCTATCTGCTATTGGGTACAGGTATTTTCTTTACAATTTATCTGAAAGCGCCCCAGATTTTTTACTTTCGGCATGCTTGGCGGGTGTTACGCGGGACATATGACAAGCCGGGTGCGACGGGCGATGCCTCGCATTTCCAAGCCCTGACAACCGCGATTTCTGGCACGGTCGGGACCGGCAATATTGGTGGGGTTGCGTTTGCAATCTTTCTAGGTGGCCCAGCGGCGCTGTTTTGGATGTGGATGACCGCGTTCTTTGGCATGACAACCAAGTTCGTCGAAGTCACGCTCAGCCATAAATATCGGGACGTGGACGATGAGGGCTACATTGTTGGTGGCCCCATGTTTGTCATGGAGAAGGGCCTCAACCTGAAATGGTTGGGCGTGATATTCGCCATAGCGACGGTCGTTAGTAGCTTTGGCTCTGGCAATATGCCCCAAAGTAATAATATTGCCGTTGGCCTGCAAGGCACCTTTGGCATCCCTGAGTGGATGACGGGTGGCGTGTTGGCTCTGTTGTTAGCGGTGGTTATTTTAGGCGGCGTTAAACGGATTATTAAGGTGGCGGAAAAAATCGTGCCGACGATGGCCATTCTGTATTTCGTAACGGGCCTCGCGGTGGTATTTGCCAATATCGAAAATGTTTGGCCATCCTTGGTGAATGTGGTGAGTGACGCCTTTACCGGATCGGCGGCCGTTGGCGGCTTCCTCGGCGCGACCTTTGCTTATGCCTTTAATAAAGGCGTTGGGCGCGGGTTGTATTCTAATGAGGCCGGGCAAGGCAGTGCGCCCATCGCGCATGCCGCGGCCCGAACCGACCAGCCTGTATCAGAAGGCATGGTTTCAATTTTAGAGCCTTTCATCGACACCATTATTATTTGTACGCTGACGGGGCTGGTTATTCTGTCCTCTGGGGTTTGGCTTGAAAAGCACGAGAATCAATTCCAGCAGTTCGACACGAACGTTGTGACCGGGGTTTGGACGGATACCGCCGAGCAGGATCGGGCGGCGCTCTTTGATTACCTAAACGGTCGAGACAGCAAAATCGAATCCTTCAATGGAACCATAGAAGTGGTCGAAGGGGTTCTCCAGCCTGGACCCTACACCTTGCTGCACAACCGTTCTGTTGCGGAAGGGGTTTTGATTGGATCCGTTGATCGGCGGTTTACCGGCACCCTCACGGTGAATCGGGGCAACATTGAGAATGATGTTGTGTTGACCGGAAAATCGCTCATCCATTCTGCGGCGCTAACCTCTGAGGCCTTTACACGCAGTGCGTTTGGTGATTATGGTCGCTATGTGGTTGCCTTGGTGCTGCTATTGTTCGCGTTTTCAACTGCGGTGGCCTGGAGTTATTATGGCGATCGGGCGGTGGTCTATTTGGTGGGTACGGCATGGCTTACGCCTTACAGACTGACCTATGTGCTTGGCTTTTTCTTTGCGGCCATCGCTGACACGTCTTTGATCTGGTTAATAGCCGCGATTACGGTGGCGTTCATGACCATTCCGAATCTGATTGCAATCTTGCTGTTGCGAAAAGAAATGAAACAAGCCATCGCGGATTACTGGCAAGACTTTGAGTCTGGGCGCTAAAGCAATGAATCAAGTTAAATCAAACCTCGCGGGGTTTGCTCGGATTCGGAGCCATCGAATAGAAACCCTCGACGTCGAGGTCATCGAATACGAGCACCGAAGAACGGGCGCGAAACATTTTCATCTGGCGAGTGATCATGAGGAGCGGGTGTTCATGGTGGCGCTTCGCACCGTGCCAAAAGATTCAAGCGGCGTTGCACACATTCTTGAGCACACAGCGCTGTGCGGCAGCGCTCGATTCCCGGTTCGTGACCCGTTTTTCTCCATGCTGCGTCGATCACTAAACACCTTTATGAATGCGTTTACAGCCAGTGATTACACGGCCTATCCGTTTGCGAGCGTTAATCAAAAAGATTTCTACAATCTTTTGGACGTGTATCTTGATGCGGTCTTTTTTGCGCGTTTAGATCCATTGGATTTTGCCCAAGAAGGTCACCGAGTTGAATTCTCAGAGCCGGATAACCCAGACTCTCCGCTGGTCTATAAAGGGGTGGTCTTGAACGAAATGAAGGGGGATATGAGCTCTTCCAGGGCCGTGCTCTGGGAAGCGCTGAATCAAAAACTGTTCCCAACCGCGACCTATCACCATAACTCGGGCGGCGACCCGGCTGAGATTCCTGGGTTGACGTACGAGGCGTTCAAGGGCTTCTACGAAACCCATTATCACCCCAGCAATGCCGTGTTTATGACCTTTGGCGCCATTGACGTTGTTGAACTACAGGATGTGCTGGAAGATCGGGCCTTAGGCCACTTTGAACGATCGGTTGATCAGATCGACGTGGGGCTGGAGCACAGGTTGTCGGCCCCCGTGCGGCACGAGGCCCGCTATGCTGCGAGTGAGGCGGGTGATGAGGCGCCGAAGTCGCAACTGGTGATGGCTTGGCTGCTCGGCGAATCAACGGACCTTGCTGGTCTTTTGCAGGCGAATTTGCTGTCAGATGCTTTGTTGGATCATAGCGGCTCGCCTTTGCGGCGCGCACTAGAGGCCTTCCCGATGGCTGAGTCGGTCTCACCTTTAACGGGTCTTGAGGAAAGCCATCGTGAAATGAGTTTCCTTTGCGGCATCGAAGGGGTGACCGGCGATGCGGCGGATGCCTTCGAGGCGGCGGTGCTTCAGGTCATTACAGAAGTCGCGGAGCATGGTATCCCCCTTGCGCAATTGCAGGCCGTTTTACATCAAATCGAGATGTCGCAGCGTGAGGTGGGTGGCGATGGCATGCCGTATGGTTTGCAGCTGATCTTCTCGTGTTTGTCTGCCGCCATTCATCGGGGTGACCCGGTCGAATTGTTGGATCTTGATGCGGCCATTGAGACGCTTCGAAAAGATATCGAGGATCCCGCGTTTATTAAAGGTTTGGCTCGGACGTTACTGCTTGAAAACCAGCATCGAGTCACCTTGACGCTGCAGCCGGATGTTAATCTCGCGCAGGAAAAAGCCGATGCAGAGCGGGCGCGGTTACAGACCACAGTCGAGGCGATGAGTGACTCTGAGCGTCGTTACGTGATCGATCAGACCGCTGCTTTGACGCGAAGGCAAAGTGAAGTTGAAGATTTAGAGATTTTGCCCAAGGTAACCTTGGAGGATGTGCCCAAGGACCACCCTTACCCAGAACCCATTGTGACGGGGCCGGTTACGGCCTACGCCGCAGGCTGTAATGGCATTGTTTATCATCAGTTGATTCGTGAGTTGCCGGTGCTCAATAAAGCGGATTGGCAATTGCTGCCGGTGCTGAATCAGGTGGCGGGTGAGCTCGGCTTCGGACATCAGGACTATGTTGAAGCACAAAATTTGCAACAGTCCTTCACCGGTGGGATTAGTGCCTTTGCCAGTGTGCGAGCAAGCCTTGCCAATGTTGATGAAGCGGGCGCCTTCTTCGTCTTGAGCAGCCGATCGCTTGCCCGGAACGCGAGCAAGATGATGACGTTGCTGAATGAAACCGCACAAGGTTTGCGGTTTGACGAAACAGCGCGCATTGCAGAATTGGTGCGACAATCTAATACTAGGAAACAAATGGGTGTGGTCAATCAGGGTCACAGTCTGGCAATGCTTGCAGCGTCTGCAGCATTTTCAAAGGTTTCAGCGTTGAACCATCAGTTATCGGGATTGGGTTCGTTAGCCTATTTCAAGGGGCTCGTTGCAAAAATCGCAGAGGGTGATGTGGCATCTCTTGCGGCTGATTTGGCTGGACTTTATGAGCGATTTCAGCAGGCGCCTCAGAGTGCAATGGTCATTGCCGATGAAGCCGAGGTGCCGCAATGGGTAGATGCTTTGTTAGCGCGAGGCACCCTGACGCAATCAGGCCCAGCGCAGCAGCGGATCCTCGCTGACCAAACGGCGATCGAAACAGCTTATGTGACCGAAACAGAAGTTAATTTTTGCGCCGCAGCCTATCGGTGTCCCAGTGAGTCCAGTGCGGCGGTTGCCGCAGTCCAGGTGTTGGCTGCGGTTCTGAGAAATCAGTATCTACATGCCGAGATTCGTGAAAAAGGCGGGGCTTACGGGGGCGGGGCCAGCTATGACGCGGCCAATGGGTTGTTTCGGCTCTATTCGTATCGAGACCCAGAATTGCGCAAGACCTTTGCCGTTTTTGACGGCGCGCTGGATGCTGTTCGTTCGATGAAATGGTCATCGAATCTGATCGAAGAGGCTGTCCTGGGACTCATGAGCAGCCAAGATGCACCGGGTTCGCCAGCAGGTGAGGCGCGCGGGGATTTTTATCAGCAGTTGCAGGGCCGCTCCCACGCGCACCGGCGCGCGCATCGAGCAGCCTTATTCTCGGTCACACCCGAATCGGTCATTGACGCGGCGGAGCAGATTTTGTCAGGTGGCAGGAGCCTTTCGGTGGTCACTGATTTGGAAGGCGCGCGTACCCTGCCTGATTCATTTCAGGTGACGCAGCTATAGTTGGTTAACTGCGCTTTTATGGCCCTGGTTTGGTAAGGCAGTCTTGAGGGCATTATCGAGCGGTTGCAGCGGTCTGCAATGCGAGCCCCTTGTACGTCGGTTGGTTGCACAGGCTTTTACCCCGCAACGGCTCAACCTAAACAACGATCGCTCTGGACTCGACCGCTGCCATAGATCGGGCCAGCTTGCGTCATGATTCAGGTCAGACACAAACGGTTGGATCGATAAAAGTACCGTTTGAAGTCAGCCTAGGTTTATATTTCAATCTAGAGGGGTCTCGCTCCAAGAATGCGTGACCCAAATGCGTTTGCAGAAAACCGATTGACCTGGTGTTAAATCGATAAGGAGATTGAAGACTATGAGTGATGTGATTGTTTTGAGAAGTCCAGATGGTCATGAATTTGATGTCTTTGAAGCCCTCCCCCTTGGCGCGGCAAAAGGGACTATCGTTGTGATCCAAGAGATTTTTGGCGTGAATGCGCATATCCGAGAAGTGGCGCAAGGGTTTGCTGAGCAAGGTTACCGGGCGCTTGCGCCGGCGCTTTTCGACCGCGTTGAGCGCCAGGTAGCGCTGGGTTATAGCGGCGCCGATATGATGCAAGGTGTTGAACTCGCTCGCGGCAAGCTGCGGCGCGAAGACGCCTTGATGGATCTGCAGACGACGATCGACGCAGCGGCAGGTACGGGGCCCGTAGGTGTGGTTGGATACTGTTTTGGTGGCCTGCTGGCTTGGCTGGCAGCGTGTCAACTGCAAAAGGTATCCTGTGCGGTGAGTTACTATGGCGGCGGTGTGGCCTCAGAAATGAGCCAGACGCCGAGTGTGCCCATCATGTTCCACTTCGCAGCCGAAGATGCCCATATCTCGATGGATGATGTGGCGGTTGTCGAAAAGGCGCAACCCGACGCGCCTTTGTTTCTTTATGAAGCCGATCATGGTTTTAATTGTAATCACCGTGCGAGCTACAACGAGCCAGCAGCGGTGCTTGCCTTGTCCCGCACGCATGAGTTTTTTAATGCCCATCTCGGATGAGGCGTAGGATCTAGCGCTTTATTACTGGCCGACGCCCAATGGTTATAAAGCGATGATTTTGCAAGAAGCGTTGGGTCTTACGTACCAGCTCTTGCCGGTCAACATAATGCAGGGCGATCAGCACACCGCGGCGTATGTTCGACAGGTGCCAACTCGAAAGATCCCGGCATTGCGGCATCGAAACACCGGGGTGAGCAAATTGTGTTCGAGCGGGTGCGATCTTGTTGTATTTGGCAGAAAGGCAAGGCAAGTTCTTGCCGCAAGACGCGGTTTTAAAGTGGCAGTGCCTGCAATGGCTGTTCTGGTGGTCGGCGCTTTGGGGCCGATGGCGGGGCAAGCCCATCATTTACGAGTCTATGCCAACGTCAAAGATGTTTACGCGATCGATCGATATGAGCGTGAGTGTCACAAATTATATGCGGTGCTCGAAGGTCACCCTCAGGCGAACCCTTGCTTGGCTGGACCGCAATAGTATTGCAGACATTGCCGTGTTGCCCTGGGTGTACCGTCATGCGCGTCACGGCATTGACTTGGCGGAATATCCATCGGTCCTAAATTGGCACACCGAGTTAATGGCTCGACCTGCCGTTAAAACGGGTTTATCGGTTGGGCAGGCGTTAATTTCCGGAGGAGAATTTGGCAGCGCCTTGGTTAAGCGAAGTTTCTTTTAATGGTGCTGGTTACGTTTTGTTATCCTTTTAGAGGAATTTTTTTCCAGCTCACAAAGAACAATGTTGTCACTGCACGCGCGAACAGCATGAGCTGTGCAGACAGTGGCTCAGGCTCATCAAAGGCGCGTTATTTTTGATTCGTTTAGCGGGCGGGGGGCCTTCGAGCAACAAGGTTGTCGCGCCGTGGGTAACAAAAATTACCTTGAGCCGCGCCGCTGAACGCGTCAAGCGGCACTGCTCGGCAGATGTTTTCGAGTTGCTCAATCCCGGATACACAGCGCAGTTGAACAAACGCAATATCCTTTTTGATCCGCCGTCAATAGTCAATTTCAGGCCGAATGTGGTTTGCATTGCTTGACAAAGGCAAGCTCCCGCTACATTCTTCGGGAGTAGTCAATGTTGGTGCCAAATCAAAGAGGGTGGTTTGGTTGTTTCTGCATAGACTCTTATATAAATAGAGCAACAATCCGAAATAGGTATGATCATGAAACAAATCCAAACCAGATCAGGGCTGTTCGCAGCACTGATGTTCTTGGCGTTAGCCTTGCAGGTACCCAGCGTGACCGCGCAATCTTTAGATGAAGTGCTAGGCGTTCGCGCTGCAACGACTCAGGATGGCAAGAAGTCGCAAATCAAAATCGATGAAGTGAAGGATCAGACCCGTGACCTGCTGACGCAATACAAGCAAGTTATGAAGGTCGTTGATGGTCTTAAGGTTTATAACTTGCAACAGGAGCGACTCATTCGAAATCAGAATGAAGAGCTGGCTGAGCTTGAGGCATCGATTGATAGTGTGACGGTCATCGAGCGTCAGATTGGGCCATTGATTGAGCGAATGATCGCCAACTTAGAAACGTTTGTTAGTTTAGATATTCCGTTTCTGATGTCCGAACGCGAAGAGCGGGTTGAATTCTTGAAGGATACTTTGGATCGGGCCGATGTCAGTGTCGCTGAAAAATTCAGTCAAGTGCTGCAAGCCTACCAAGTTGAAAATGCTTATGGTTCAACGATTGAAGCTTACACCGACATGATCGAGTTAGAAGGCAAGTCTCGGCAAGTTGATGTCCTGAAGTGGGGTCGAGTTTCCTTAGTGTTCCAATCACCAGATGGCGAAACGACGGGCGTTTGGGATAACGAGGCGCGTGACTGGGTGATCTTGGGGGATGAATATAGAACTGGCGTAAGAGACGCGCTGCGGATCGCACGTAAAACGCAAACAGCGGATTTAGTGAAATTGCCAGTTAAAGCGGCGGGAGAGTAACCATGAAAAATTTATGGATGAGTGTTGTCCTCGTTGCGGGACTGATTGGATTTCAAGCGCAGGCTGCTGATAACGATGTTGAGGCAAAGTCGTTGAGCGAACTGCTGCAATTAGTCAAAGACGGCAAGGTGGTTAACGGCCGGCTGAATGAGCGTCGTGAAAAAGAATTCAACGCGGATAAGTCGCGACAACAGAACGAAGTGAAGAAAGCCAAACAAGAACAGGCGAATGAAGAAGCCCGTTCTGAGCGGCTAGAAGCGCAGTTCGAAAAAAATGAGCAAGATATTGCCGCACGGCAAGAAATTTTAGCAAAGCGCCTAGGGTCTTTGCGTGAGCTCTTCGGGGTTCTGCAACAGGTTGCTGGTGATACGCAAGGCGTGTTTGAAGGCTCAATCATTAGTGCTGAGTTCCCGGGTCGTGGACAATGGCTATCAGATTTTGCGAAGTCGATGGGCAAGAGCTCGAAGCTCGCAACCATTGAAGAAATCGAACGGCTTTGGTTCGAACTCCAGCGTGAGATGACCGAGTCTGCCAAGGTGAGCCGGTTTACGTCTGAGCTGATCAAGTTAGATGGTGAACGCGTGACCCAAGAAGTGATTCGGATCGGTTCTTATAACCTCATCAGTGATGGTGGCTATGTGACCTACGACATTGACAATCAGTTGATTAAGGAATTGCCAAAGCAGCCTGAGTCACGGTTCGTCGACTCGACCGAAGCATTACTTGCAGCGAATTCAGGATTCGTGCCTTTCGGCCTTGATCCAACTCGAGGGCAGTTGCTTGCGCTTCAGATTCAAGTGCCGACTTTAGAAGAGCGCGTCCACCAAGGTGGCCTGCCAGGCTACGTGATCATCGGGTTAGGGATCATTGCCCTTATTATCGCGGTAACAAAGTTTGTGTCTCTCACGATGTTGGGTATGACCGTTAATGGTCAAGCCAAGAACGCAGGCAATCCTTCGGTGAAGAACCCGCTGGGCCGGATAATTTCGGTCTACCAGAACAACAGCGATGTTGATTCGGAGACCTTGCAGCTTAAGATCGACGAAGCCATTATGAAGGAGCAGCCCGCGATCAACCGGTTTGTCGGATTTATCAAGATCATCTCAATGGTTGCGCCGCTTCTGGGTCTATTAGGTACCGTAATCGGGATGATTGTGACCTTCCAGGCGATCACCTTGTTTGGTACCGGTGATCCGAAAACAATGGCAGGTGGTATTTCACAGGCATTGATCACGACGGTTCTGGGCTTAACAGTCGCGATTCCAACGGTGCTGCTGCATTATTTCGTACACAGCCGCGCGACCAGTATCATGCAGGTTCTAAATGAACAGAGTGGCGGTCTAATTGCTGAGCACGCTGAGAAAGCGAGCAAATAACGGTGGAAACTATTATTGTAGCCATTAGGACATTCATGGAGGCCGGTGGCGATGTGTTGTATCTCATCGCCGGGGCGACCTTCTTGATGTGGGCCATCGTTTGTGAACGGTATATTTTTATTACCACCGAGCATAAGAAGGATGTGGGCGCTGCCTTGACCTTCTGGGAGACGCGTACTGAGCGGACTTCGTGGAACTCTCGGATGATCCGGGAACGGTTGATTTCCGAAGTGAATGAGCGTCTCAAGGCCAACATGGGTTTGATCAAAACATTGATTGCACTGCTGCCCTTGTTAGGACTGTTGGGTACGGTGACGGGTATGGTGCAAGTCTTCGAAGCGATGACCTACTCGGGCGGTAATGCACGTTCGATGGCAGCTGGTGTTTCTGCTGCCACGATTCCAACGATGTCTGGAATGGTCGCGACCCTCTCAGGCGTGCTCGCGAACTCATTTCTCACCAGTAAAGTCGACACAGAATCAATCTTTCTGGAAGACACTCTGACCATGGATCACTAAAGCCTCGCTTTAACGATCGAACATAGAGAGCATCATGCGAAGAAGAACAATACAAGAAGAAGAAAAGGTTGCTGATTTAACACCAATGCTTGACGTGGTGTTTATCATGCTCATTTTCTTTATCGTGACGGCCACGTTTATCAAAGAAACGGGCGTCGAAATTAACCGCCCAGATACCAAAACCGCCGAGATGAAGAAGACTGTGTCGCTACTGGTAGGGGTGGGGTCGGACAGCGGTATTTGGATTGATAAAAAGAAGGTCGACATAAGAAACGTTCGACCTACCATGGAACGACTGCACGCAGAGAATCCAAAAGGTGGATTAGTAATCCAGGCGGATTCAATTTCAAAGGTTGAGAAGGTCTTGGCGATTATGGATGCCGCCCGTCAAATCGGGATTACTCAAGTCGCGATTGCGTCGGAAGAGAATTAAGAGGGAAACCAGATGGTAATGTTTATAAGACTTGGTCTCTCGACGATTGTCGGTGTGGTAGTGACATTAGGGTTGTTTTACCTAATGCAGTACCTGATTCAGGGTGCTGATAGCGCCTTGACGGACGATAAGATCGGTAATTTGGTTGACTTTGTCCGCGTCAAGCAAGATCAGCAATTAGAAACCAAACAGCGTAAACCCAAGAAGCCGCCACCACCGGATGAACCGCCACCGGATGTACCGCCTCAAAACTTTAACGTGGCCGTGGACAGCGCAGGATTCAATATGTCGAATGTTGATTTGTCTGTGAGCGTGGATGTAGGGGGCGGTGGTTTCGGGATTAGTGATGGGGAATATCTCCCGATTGTGAAAGTGCAACCGCAATATCCAAGACGGGCGTTGTCTCGCGGATTGGCAGGATACGTGATCGTTGAGTTTACGGTGACCGCGCAAGGCACAGTCAAAGATCCCTTTGTGGTAGAGAATTGTGGGCACATACCGAATGCTCGCTCGCCCGCTGATTGCGTTGATAAGCCGAACAGCGTTTTCGATTCAGCGGCTGTTAAGGCGGCGCTTAAATTTAAGTACAAGCCCAAAGTCATTGATGGGAACCCGGTCGAAACCGGAGGGGTTCAAAACAAGATCACGTTTGAGCTGGCTGAAAGTTGATGGAGAGGTTAGTCATGGAGTTACAACGTAGCGCGAGCGGCTTGGTTAAGAGTCTGGTCGGCATCGCTCTGGTCATCAGTTTCGGGTTCGCGTCGATTGATGAAGTTATGGCGGAAGACGACAAGAAAAAAACACGTCGAGTCCCCGCTATTAGCCAAAGCTTGTATAAGCAGATGTCTGAAGCGCAAGTCATGATCGATCCGGACTCAATTCCCCGCGAAGAGGGTGAGCCTGCGCCAGAGCCAAAGGGTACGCCTCAAGATGGTATTCAGATGCTCCTGGACATGACAAAAAAGAAGAAGCTGAACTCAAACGAGTTGTCCCAGCTTTGGAATCTCCTCGCATTTGGTTATTACACGCTCGAAGATGTGCCAAATACGATTTACTCGTATGAGCAGGTTTTGGCAGCTGGAAAAGTGGGCCTAATTACGGAAGCACTTGAGAAGAACTCGCTTCGGGCACTGTTTCAGTTGAATTATTCGATTGAGAAGTACGAGTTGGCTCTGAAGTATATCGATTTGTGGGAAGCGGTGAATGGCGCGCCAGATGCCGCCGTAAGTTACTTAAAGGCAACTGCTAATTATCAATTAGAGCGGTTTGAAGAGTCTTTAAAATGGGCACTGCAGGTCGAGGAAATCATCATCGCTGAAGGGCGTGAGATGAAGGAAAACTGGGTTTATCTCCAGGTTGTGCTCTACAGTGAGCTGAAAGATGACGATAATGTCATTCGGGTCTTAGAGAGGATGGTCGTTGACTATCCTAAGAAGCAGTACTGGATGCATCTCGCCGGGATGTACACCGAGAAAGAGTGGGATGATCGAGCGTTATCCGCCTATTACGCGATCTACAGTCAGGGCATGTTTGAGAAAGATTCTGAGATTGTGATGTTGTCTCAGCGCCTTCTAAATGCCGAAGTACCGTATGAAGCGGCGATCGTGCTTGAAAAAGGCATTAAAGACAAGCTGGTGGAAACCAGTGAAAAGAATTTAAGACTGCTTGCGACCTGCTACACGGTTGCCCAAGAGATGAGCAAAGCGATTGATGCTTGGGAGCGTGCAACCAAGTCCTCCGAAGATGGTGATATTCAGTATCGTTTGGCACAAGCACTTGCCCAGCAAGATCGCCACAAGGAAGCGGTTGGCGCTTATCGCCAGGCTTTGGAAGATGATGAGTTGAAGTCGCCATCTGATGCCCATTTTTGGATGGCAATTTCTCACATGTCGTTGGAAAACTGGGATCAAGCCTCAACAGCGTTTAAGGCAGCCTCCAAATTAGATAAAAAGATTGAGAAACAGGCGCGTCAATACATCCGGTATATTGCTGGCGAAAAACGACGTCAGGCCGCGCTTAAAGAAATGCTTGAGGGCTAGGATTCGCTCGCTATAGCGCCGAGTGCGGGCGCTAGGTTGAATGTGGGGTCATCGACAGCAAAAAAACGATGAGACGGACCCCATAGGTCAATAGCGGATAGTATCGAGCGATCATGGTCGCGTTCAATTGGTTCAGGCGTTCCAGCCACCCAAATCATCCGAGCCATCCCAACGATGTAGGGCACGAGAGTCGCTCAACATCTCGCATCGTAAGGCCGAGACGTCAGTCGCTTAGTGCGCGATGGCGACGTCAGCCGGTTGTCTCAGGCTTCCAACGAGCGCCTCATATGGTCGAGCCTATTGGGGTTCAGACTGACCTCACTCGGTAACCGCCATCGCTTGTAGCAAGCTATACTGCCGCCACAAATCTGTGGTTCTCTTGGATTTTAGGGCCGTCTCACGTACCGCGCAGTCCGGATCCTCGTCGTGACGACAGTCAGAGAACCGACAATATTGCGCTGGCACCAGTAAGTCCTGATAGCGTTCAGCAAATTGTGCGGGCTCAAACCAAATCTGGGCTTCGCGCATACCAGGGGTATCGATAATCAAGCCGCTGTCGTTGGGGAGGATGCACAACTCGCGATGGGTGGTTGTGTGCCGGCCTTTATCATCAAAGGCGCGTACTGCTTGGGTTGGCATGTGATCAAGACCTAAAATTTGATTGATCATACTGGACTTCCCGACGCCCGAAGAGCCAATGAGGGCCGCGCATTGCCCTGGATTTAAGTTTTTCAGTGGTCCGGTTAGTGTCTCAGTATCATGCATATTGACCGGGTATACCTTAGTACCGTGCAAGATGGGCTCTAAGGCTTTGATTTTTGCGTCTGCATCTTCCGCGATATCGGCTTTGCTGAGGAGGAGGATTGCAGGCAGGCCACAACTCCAGGCCATGGTTAGAAAGCGTTGAATCCGGTTCAGGTTGAAATTTTGATCAAGTCCGGACACGACAAAAATTAGGTCCAGGTTCGACACTAAAATTTGTTCGAGATAATTGTCGCCTGAAGCGCGCCGCGACAGCTTGGAGCGTCTGGGAATTCGGCCTGTAATTGGGGTGGTGGCGTTATTAGCCTCTAAAGAACCCAAAGTGACCCAATCGCCAACAACCGGAAAGGCTGTTTTATCTCTTGGGTCAAAGCGTTGCCCGGTCGTTAGCGCTGCGCGGACGATACCGTTTTCAGTGATCACAGAATAACGTTGGCGGTCTTGACGCATGACCCTGCCCAATCGGTCCAGATCAGTCTCACTGTCGAAACAGCCGATCATTTCGTGATAGCCCAGCTGAGCCAGGATCGGGTGGGTTTCTTTAAGATCTCGCATTAAACGTGCCTCTAATGAGCTTCTGTGCCAATGGTGCGATGAGCGCAAGGAAAATAAGTGTGGCTAAGACCAAGCTAATCGGGCGATCGAGTAGGTAACTGAGATTGCCATCACTAATGATGAGACTTCGACGGAGATTATCCTCGAGTAGGCCGCCCAATATAAAGCCCAGTAGCATCGGCGCCATGGGGAAGGCGCGGCGTCTAAGCCAAACGGCGACGAGGGCGAAGGCAATCATCAAATATAAATCAAAGAGATTAAAGGAAACCAAATACACACCGGTCAAAGAAAAGAAAATGATCAAGGGCGCAAGAATCGCTCTGGGAATATTCAGCAGCTTCGCGAAGATGGGAATCATTGGGAGGTTGAAGAACAACAAGATCAGGTTGCCAATATACATGGAGACGACGATCGACCAAAACACCGTCGGCTCGTCTAAGTAAAGTCTGGGTCCGGGTTGGATGCCATAGGCAAGTAGGGCCCCTAATAGGATGGCGGTCGTGCCAGATCCGGGGATACCCAAGGTAAGAAGCGGCACAAAGGAGCCCGTACAAGCTGCATTGTTGGCGGATTCTGGCGCTGCCAGACCTTTCAAATTGCCTTGGCCAAAGGGCGGTCGCGGCGCTTTAGCGATGACTTTTTCGAAACCATAAGCAATGAACGAGGCAATGGTGGCACCAGCGCCCGGTAGAACGCCGATTAAAAACCCTAAAACGGCGCTACGGGAAATCACCGGCGCGATACTGCGTATTTCCTGGGTCTCTAACCTGAGTGCCTGACTCGGGATAGTGGGCATTATGGTTTGAGTCGGCTGTTCCGCCCGCAGCATCATCAGGGCCTCGGTTAAGGCGAACGTGGCCATGGCAAGCATCAAAAAGCTAATGCCGTCGATTAAATCCATCCGACCAAACGTGAACCTCGGAATACCGGAGGCAAGGTCCGTACCCACCGTTGAGAGACACAGTCCAATAGCCGCCATCATGATCGCCTTCAGATACTGCCCAGGCTCGGAAAAAGAGGCAACGAGGGACAGGCCGAGGAGCATCATTAACGTGTACTCCAGTGACTGGAAGGCGAGCGACAGGTTGGCCAGCGCAGGCGCCGAGATCATCAGCATAACCACCGCGATGGTCCCGCCGAAAAAGGAGGCATAGGCAGCAACGGCAAGCGCTTTGCCAGCCTGACCGTTTCTGGCCATAGGGTACCCATCAAATGCGGTCGCGACCGTTCCAGCAACCCCAGGCGCATTGATGAGAATGGCACTGGTGGAACCACCGAAGATGGCGCCATAATAGACGCCTGCAAGCAATATCATTCCGCTGGACGGTTCTAGGTTATAGCTAATGGGAATCATAAGTGCGATGGCCGAAATCGGTCCAAGCCCGGGCAGCATGCCGATCAACATGCCAATTAGACAGCCAGCAGCGACAAACAAGAGATTAGAAAAGCTCAGTGCGGTAGATAGCCCAACTAACAAACCATCCATCAAGGTCTGTCCAACCAGATGGTGAGGAGTCGCCCAGGACTGATGTAGATGTTCATTAAGTCGAGCAAGCCCCAAAGCACTAAGGGAACCCCAACGGCCAAGGGCAATAAGAGTCGCCAGGCGATGGGGCCGGTTTTTCGAGCGGCGATGATCAAGAAAGCAATGCTCGCAAGGACAAAACCAAGGACATCGATCAAACTGATGTAGATGACCAGCATCACGATCATTCCGAGAATCGGATCGTGATGGAGGCGATGTTCCAGGGGCTTCTGCGGATGTTGTTCTGTAGGCCGGAAAGCGCCAGTGAGCAGCATCAGTAGTGCAGCGATGAATCCCAGTCCGCCGGCAAGGTAAGGAAACGCGCTGGCGGTAAAATCACCCGGAAGCGACCAAGGGTCTATGGGAATCTGTGCAGCAAGATATAAATAGCCGGTAAAAAATAAAAGAAGAACTAGCGCCGGATAGTTGATTCGAGTCACTGGCGGCACCGGCTGCGCATTTACCGTAAATAACCGATACTTTGCATCAGGGATCGAATCTGGGCCTCCTGCTGCGTCAAAAAAGCATAAAACGCATCGCCTTCAAGGTAGTTTTCTGCCCAGCCGTTGCGAAGTCGAATGTCATCAAATACAGCAGTCTCTGAAACCGTGCGAAGCGTGTGCCGCATCCGTGCGTATTGAGCATCTCCAAGGCCTTTAGCTGCGAAAAACCCGCGCCAATTCGCAAACACCAAATCAATACCCTGAGTGTTTAACAACGGCAAATCGGGTAGGTGCGGCATTGGGGCGGGCGCTGTGACCGCTATAATTTTAAGCAACCCTGCTTGATGCATCTGTAGTGCTTCACTGAGTCCCGTCGATAAAACCTGGGTTTCTCCTGACAAAAGGCCTGCCGCCGCCTTGCCGCCGCCGTCATAGGCGAGATAGACCAGTTGTTTGGGGTCAGCGCCAGCAAGTTGCAGCGCTTTGGCAAGGACGAAGTGATCGGTATTGCCGCGCACAGAACCGCCTGCAACAACGATGGATCTTGGATCTGTTTTGTAACGCTTGGCGAGATCTGAAAAGTTCTGGATCTCGGAATCTGCGCGGACGGCAAAGCAGCTGTAATCGGCGATCATTGCGGCAATCGGTACTAGGTCTCGAAAAGACTGCGGGAAAACACCCTGCAGCGCCCGGACTATGATGGGCGTCGAGCTGATGAGCAAAGTATTTTGCTGTCGGTCGGCAGTTTCGATGAGCTTTGCGATGGCGCGGCCACCGCCGCCGCCGGCGGCATTTTCATACGTAATGTTCGAGACCAGTTGCGTTTGACTTAGCGCGAGCCCCACGCCTCGAGCGGTGCCATCCCAACCGCCGCCAGGACCTGCTGGAATAAGGAAGTGAACGCGATCTAGGCCCGCATCGGCGGCGACTGCGGTTGATCCGAAATCGATCAAAAAGGTCAGTGCGAGCGCGTAAGTTACAAGTTTATGCACTAGGAAACGGTCATAAGGGTTTCTGAAAAAGCCCAGTCGAGCCAAGGGGTAAGCTTTTCTAAATCAGTTGACTCAACCGTTGCGCCACCCCACAACCGTAGGCCGGGAGGTGCATCGCGGTAGGCCGCAATATCGAACGCGACATTTTTTTGTTCGAGTAATGCGGTCATAGATTTAATAAAGGCTCTTTGGGCCGAGTCTGGAAGTCCGCCAAAAATTGGATCGATGATTTTAAGACAAATTGAGGTGCTGGATTGCTGACTGATATCGGGTGTTAAAAATGCTGCCCAGCTGCTCTGATCGACCCAATTTCGAACCACGCTAAGGTTTGCCTGGCTGCGCGCGATGAGCGCAGACAGACCACCAATTTGAGTCGCCCAAGCCAAGGCATCAAGCTGATCTTCAACGGCAAGCATGGAGGGCGTGTTAATCGTCGCGCCTTCAAATAAATCTCGAATCAGGGCGCCACCTTTGGTCAGTCGAAAGAGTTTGGGTAGGGGCCAGGCTGGATCATAGGACTCGAGCCGAGCGACTGCTCTGGGTGACAGGGCAATCATGCCATGGGCTGCTTCGCCGCCCATCACTTTCTGCCAAGACCAGGTTACAACATCGAGCTTCGTCCAAGGCAGTGCCATCGCAAAGCTCGCAGAGGTCGCATCGCAAAAGGTTAAGCCTTCTCGCACATCCGAGATCCAATCCCCATTGGGTATGCAGGCGCCGGAAGTCGTGCCATTCCAGGTGAATACGACATCGCGATCAAGGGTTGAGACTGCCGTCAGATCGGGCAAGCTGCCGTAGGGCGCATCAAAAATGCGAACGTCGTTCAGCTTCAATTGTTTTTGAATGTCCGTTTTCCAGCCAGCGCCAAAGCTCTCCCAAGACAGGACGTCTACACCCCGAGCGCCCAGCATGGTCCACATTGCCATCTCGAAGGCGCCAGTATCGGAGCCTGGAACAATGCCAAGCAGATAGTCATCGGGCATGCCTAGAAGGGCTTTGCTCTGATCAATAACGGCCTTAATACGCGACTTCGGTACACTGGCACGGTGAGACCGGCCGAGGGCGTCGATTGAAAGCTTGCTCAGCGCCCAGCCGGGCCGCTTCGCCGTCGGTCCGGAGGAGAAACAGGGATTGTTGGGTTTTGTTTCGGGTGGGTTCATCGCATTTATCGGTTGTCTAGTGTTCAGAGTCGAGAGTATAAGGCATCATGGGGTTGTCTGTCGTCGCTGTAAGCTGCAACTTCGTCAGATAGCCTTATTCTTAGGCGGATCTGAAAACGCACACGGTTATCGGAACATTGCGCATGAAATCGAATCTGGTCCTTGTAGCTTTAATGGCCGGCGCGGCTTTTTTTACACTCTCAGGTTACGAGTTAATTCGATCGTCGGCGACGGTTTTATTTAAAGCAGCCTATGGCGCTGAAAATTTACCGGTGGTGATGGCGTTGATGCCCCTGGTCATGTTTGCAGGTGTTTGGGGTTATGGCGCGCTGTTAACGCGCTTTGGTCCACGCCTTACATTAAGAATTACAACCATCGCCGCGGCCTGTTTGATGCTGCTGTGTTATGGCGCGCTGCAACTGGAGCTGTTATGGGTGACGGCCGTTCTATTTCTGCTGAAAGAGTTCTATGTGGTGCTTTTGATCGAACAGTATTGGAGCTATATCAACTCCAGACTCGATCAAGATACGGCAAAGCGTTTTAATGGGCCGATTACCGGCCTTGCAGGGCTCGGTAGTGTGGTTGGTGGTGTCATGGTCGCGCAACTCGCAATCCCTTTCGGGACGGAAAATCTCGTTTTGCTTGCTGCGATTGCGTTGATCCCCGCGGCATTGCTTTCTAATACAGCCTATCGATGGTTTGGTGAGCCAGCAGACCATCAGGACGGGCCGCCCGCTGAAACCTTCAGCGAAGGGGTTGGTTGGCATTTCGTGAAGCGTAATCCGCGGTTGCTCGCGTTATTGGCGATCGTTTTATCATCTCAGATCATGGCTGCTGTGTTGGACTTCAAGTTCCAAGGGATGTTGTCTGGCGCTTTCAACGGTGATGTCGATGCTGAGACAGCATTTCAAGGCGAGTTCTGGTCTTATCTCAATGCCGTCGCGGTTGCGGCGCAGTTTATTCTTACGCCGATCTTACTAACCGCTGTCGCGCTTCGGTGGGTGCACCTGTTGATGCCGGTTGTGCATCTCGCTTTGATTTTGTGGGCGATCATTGAGCCCGGCCTTTGGTCCGTGGGCGCGGCGTTCTTTGCGTTTAAGGTGTTTGATTACTCCGTGTTTCGAGGTGCGAAGGAACTCATTTATTTACCCTTGGGATTTCAGGAACGATTTAGAGCAAAGGAGTTTATCGATGTGTTTGGCTACCGTACGAGTAAGGGCGGATCATCCATCATCATTGCTACGCTTCAAAAAAGTGGTGTTGCCATGAGTCAATACTATTTGTGGATCGCCGTGTTGATGGCGAGCTTGTGGTTGGCATTGGTGTTTCCGCTGACGCGTAAGCGCGATGATCCATAGCGCCTGAATTTGAGTGAAGGGTTTGGGATATTGCTTACTTTAAGGCGATTCGGTGTGCTGCTGCCAGCCGAGGGTTGTTTGCCATACAAGACTTAAACCTTCAATGGGCGGGATCGTATCGTGTGATCTGACCTCGATAACGAGGCCAGTGCGCACTAAACAGTGCAAGGATGCTTGCATGACCGACGAGGCCACGGTGACGGCCGATAATTCGCATACGAGACTGCGCGGCTGGGTATAGAGTGCACGAGTGAGGATTAAGCGCGCGTGCTCGAAGTGATCAAAGCGGTGCTGGTCCGGGGTGATGACGGTATCGAGGCCGAGCGGGTGTCGATGAATTGCCTCGGTTAATGCCATCTGCTGTATTAACCGATCGACCCGTGCCAGATCTGGCGCAACGGTCATCATCGTGATATTGGCCAATATCGTGGTGTTAAAAATAGCGTCGGTGGTCGCAGCCGTTGCGATCGGTGCGGACAAGTCTGGTTGAACCGCGCTGTCCGGGCTCGCTGCTTTGGGCCGAGGATTTAAAATGGATGCTCTAACGGCGGAGAAGGATGTTGACGGGCTGAGTTGCAGATACCGCAACGCACCCCTTTGACTTGTTTGAGCTGAATACCGATTTTGCACCTGCCAATCGGACCGCAATAATTGCGGGCTCGCTGCAATCTGAGTGGGGGGTGTGATCTCGCGGAGATCAAGCCGTATTTCCTGAGCTGAACGCGCGCTCGTGAATTGCTGGCACATCGACAGAACATGCTGGGTCAACAGACCGCGATAGGCCAAGATCAGGTAGAGTCCGCCGAGGCTCATCTGACCGATCATGGCCTCTGATGCGATGCCGTAGAGCAAGAGACTCAAAGCGCTGCCGACTATAAGCTGGTTTATCAAGGTCATTTGCGCTTTGCGATTACCCACCAAGAACTGAATAGAATGGGACCCAAGAAGGGTTTGATGGATCCGATGCAGGAAAGACTGCTCGGCGCTGTAGCGGCGAATTTCTGTGCGATGATTGAACCACTCCATGAGGTGATCTAACCAAGCGTGTTCTGAATTGGCGCCGTGTTTTTCTGCAGAGATTATGGGTTGTGTGAACCATAGACTGATGCCGATCAGGGCCGCACTGGTCACAGTCATGAGGACTGCAGATGCGGGATGGATTAACCATAAAGTGGTTAAAAGACCGAGTGCCAGTAGCAGATTGCCTAAAAAGCGAACGGCTTCAGCGCCATAAAATTGCCCGAAGGCGTGAAGGCGTTTAAGACGTTTTAAAGCCCCTTGTGTGTCGATTGCATCGATTGTGCCCGATGGCGCGGCAATCTGTTTGCCAAGCAGACTGGACAGAGCATTTCGTTCAACACGCTGACTGCAGCCTAATAAGGCGCGTTCCTGCAAATGCGTCATCAATGGCATCGCAAGCAAGGCCAGCAATAATCCGGTCACCGTTGATTGCAATAGGACGAGGTCCTGACTGACGACGACGTCGTCCAAAATGAATTTAATCATGAGTGGCACACCGGCCTGAAGGACGCCGGCCATTAGACAGAAAACAAGAGACATGATTTGATTGAGCTGAACCGTTAAGTCATGAGGGTTTGGGGCGCTGGTTTGCCCTGATATCGCCTTTGACCGGACGTCGATCAACGGCTCGCAGGTCAGAGCCACACCCGTGAAATGGTTCAGAAACGTTTGCTCGTCGATTGTTAAGCGGCCGATGGCTGGATCATCAACAATATAGCGTCCCCACCGCATCGCTCTGAGGACGACGAAGTGATTGAGTTGCCAGTGTAGAATACAGGGCAGCGAGACCTCGGGCAGCTCTGCGGGTTCTAGCTCAAGTGCCTGGATGGCAAGGCCGAGCCTTGCCGCGTTCTGGACGAGGTCCGCTGCCGACCATTCCTGATTCGCAAGGCCGTGCATGGCTTCGAATTGCACTGCGGTGGTCTGGCCACCAAAGTGATGATCAATCATGATCAGAGTGGCGAGCCCGCAGGCGGTTCGTCGGTGTTGCAGAATCGGGTGATCAAAGCGCATTGCGCATCCCCAATGCTGGCGAGACCATGGCAGCAAGACGGTCGAATAGCGTTTTTTCGGACACAACGAGCCAAGTTTGGGCCTGAGTGCCAGCAATAAAACTTAACGGTTTGCCCGTTGACGTAATGATCGGTTTGGGTAAGCGCACGGTCGCGATTAGGTCGCGCGGCCTGGATGTGTCATTCGGCGGATCGCTCACGGCGAGGGCTGAGAGGTCTCGAATCGTTCCTGAGATGCTGCCGTCCAGTGGGGTTAAGTGGGTGAGTAATTTTAAGTCTATGGCATCACCAATATTGAGTGCGGTTTGAAGCCTTTCGGGAACGCGCAGTTTTGCGAGGTAATAAGGCTTTTGGGTTGCCAGTTCAACAACGGGCATATTGGGGCCGATAAAATCCCCGGGTTCAGCAGCTCTGGCCACGATTCGCCCTGAGCTGTTAGCGGTGATGGTTCGAAGAAGGGCCCTGTCCCGCTGTTGAGCGTCTTGGTTAATGCCTTGGCGCTGGCGCTGGGCTTGAACTTCAGCCAGTTGAGCCGCGAGTTTCGCTGACTCAAGGTTGGCTCGCGCGGACGCGAGTTTAAACGACAGGCCGGCTTGCTCGGATTTAAGATTGACAATCCGAGCGGCTGAGACTCTGAGCGGCGCATTCATACGCTGCCATTCGACGGCGGAGATGTACCGGTTTAGAAACAGTTCACGAGCCGCTGCGAGGGCGTTTTGTTGTTGTCGTAAGTGGTCTACCTCGAGGTTGATTAAGGTGCCGCGCCAATGCCGTTGTTGAATCAATAAGTTGACCTCGCCTTGGCGTTTACCGATAAGCAACGCTTGCTGTTGCTGTCTAATTTGATGCTCACGTTGCAGGGATTGAGCCTCGAAGGCCGAGATTCGTTTGCGCGCAGCGTGCTCGGGAGTTGTGACTGGTTTGATATAGGCGATGACCTTGCCAGACTCGACAAAATCGCCAATTTGGACTGCAAAGGCTTGCAGTTGGCCGCTGGTAGCGGCGGTTTGAATCAAGGTTTTGGGTTCATAAAGATGCCCGCTCAGGAGAACGCGATCGGGTAACGGTACGAATCCAACGAGCAACAACAGCACCAAGGCTAATAGGGACCCTACTATTAGGCGCATGGCTGCACTGTCGTGATTCCGTGGCAGGTCGCCAAAGGTCGCCGCTCGGTGAGAGACTTTTCGAGCCCGGTCGCGAAAAAGTAATCGATTCATTTTTGACTCGAAGAAAAACCACGGATCATAGGCATAGAACAAAATAGTGGCGGCTGCGATTGGTATCCGGTTACGTAGGACATTGATCGCCCTTGATGTTGTTTTCGTCCGCTGCTTGCGCAAGACGAGACCGGTCGTGGTGACTGACCGAGTGCTCAGGCAAGGATGTGTTTGAGTCAGGCGCGCGAGGCGTCATATTCGGCGCATTGCAATCAATTTTGACGGGGACTAGGATGATTGAAGGGGTTGTGTTTGCCCTTGTCAAAAGATCAGGAGGTCACTTTGATGTCGCTTTCCTCAGTGGGTGCTAATGCAGCCGATTGTCTTGACGGTCGGGTTGTCGTCATTACGGGCGCGAGCCGAGGTATTGGCGAGGCCATCGCCTACCGATTTGCGCAGGCCGGCGCGAAGGTCGTTGTTTCTGCAAGAACCTTGTCTGATGGTGATCACGTTTTAGCGGGTGGAATCTTGAATGTTGCCGCGACAATTGAGCGATTGGGTGGGCAAGCCTTAGCTGTTCGCGCCGATATTGGTCTTGCAGAACATCGCAAGCACCTGATCGATGAAGCGGAAAGCCGGTTTGGCCCGGTTGATATCTTGGTGAATAATGCCGCCGTAACCTACTTCGAACGCGTCCAAAATTTTCAACAAAAGCATTTCGATTTAATGTTTCGGGTTCAAGTCGACGCGCCGTTTGCGTTGGCGCAAAGGGTGTTGCCTGGGATGATCACGCGTGGCCACGGCGCCATTTTAAATGTCAGTTCTCATGCAGCGCGCCACCCTGCAATCGATGTTGGTGGTCGAGGCGGCACGGTTTACGGAATGTGTAAAGCAGCCCTAGAGCGGTTTACGACGGGCCTAGCCTCGGAAGTCTATGACCAAGGGATTGCGGTGAACGTGATCTCACCAGGTCTTGTTGCGACGCCCGGGGTGCTGCATCACAATTTGATTAACGAGGACACGCCAGCCGGTCGCGTTACACCGATTGAGCATATGGCGGAAGCCTGCTTACGGCTTGTGCAGGGTGATCCAAAAAATCTGACCGGGTTAATTACGGATGCCGATGAGGTTATGCAGCAGTTTGATTTGGTGGCTCAGACGCTGCCGCCCCTGCATGGGATTTAAACGTTTTTCGATTCCAGAGGTAACCGAGGATCGCAACCAGTACATTGGCGACGGCTGCGGCGACAAAAATACCCACCATTCCGAAAAAATGATCAAACGTCAGCGCTAGGGGAACGTAGATCCCCAACATTCTGATGAAGGACATCAGTGTCGAGCGCAGGGGATAGCCCAGTGCGTTGAAGATTGCAGACGTCATCATGATGATGCCCCAGGTGCCATAGGTAATGGGCAAAACCATCAGGTAGATTTCGGCGGTTCGGGTCACTTCCGTATTCGAATCGAACAATCCGATTAATGCCGGGGCGGCAACGGCCAAAACGACCGCGACGATGAGGCCCCAAAAAAGCGACCATTTGAAAGACAAGCCCATGGCCTTGTCCGCACGGTCGGTTTCGCCGGCGCCCCAGTTTTGTCCCACATAGGGGCCGATGCTGGCCGAGAGTGCAAAGAGCGGAATAACAAAAAGGGCTTCGATTCGGCTGGCGATTGCAAAGCCTGCAACGGCCTCTTGGCTATAATTCGCTAATAACGCAATAATTAAACCGCTCGAAATGGGGCCAATTAGGTTGGTGGCCGTTGCCGGAATACTGACGACCAGAATGCGGCGCCAGGCTTGAAGCAGGTAAGTCGTTGTAAGCGCCTTAAAATTAATTAGGGTGTACTGCACAGTGAGGATGTAGAAGGTCAAAATGCAAATAATGAATCGTGCAAGCAGGTTGCCCAGGGCCGCGCCGGTCATGCCCAGTTCAGGCAATCCGAGCCAGCCGAAGATGAAGATCGGGGCGAAACCGATTTGAAGAACGCTGCCAGAAACCATGAGGGTGCCGGAAATACGCGCGTCTCCCGTCGCGCGCAATGCATTGGCGCCCACCGATGGAATGGCCATAAAAACCAGTGAGCAGTACCAAAGCTGCATGTAGCTCGTAACCAGGGGCAAGGTGTTGTTGTCTGCGCCCAAGGCAATGAACAGAGGCTCGAGGGTCGCAAGACCCAAGGCAGTGACCAGAATCATAATGCCGGCTGCGAGGATAAGTCCGCCAGTGGTTGTGCGCTGGATCAGGTCCTTGTGTCCGCCCCCGACTTCCCGCGCCAAGACAGAGGACAGGCCGATCGAAACCCCCAGGGTGATCGACATCAAAGCAGCGGTCACCGGAAAGGTAAACCCGAGCGCCGCCAGCTGTTCGGAGCCTAATAAGCCGAGGTAATAGGCTTCGGCGAGACCCGCTAAGAGGCTCGAGGAGATGCCGAGGATCATGGGCATCGTCATCCGAAATAAACCAGGCCCGATTGGGCCCGCCGTGAGTCGGGCAGTGGGTTGGCTTGCGGTCAAGACATCAGACCAATGCGACGGGTGGAACCAAGCGTTGAATGCCAATTTGTGACAGATCAAAGGGCGACAACTGATAAACGTAATAGTTGAGCCAGTTCGCAAATAAAAGCGAGCCGTGACTCTTCCAGGTGACCTTGACCGACTGATCAGGATCATCGTTGACAAAGTAGTGCTCAGGAATGGAAGGCGATAATCCGGTGGCGAGATCCCGTAAATATTCGTTCTTGAGGGAGTCCGGTTCGTATTCGGAGTGTCCTGTCACGAACAGGTGCTTGCCGGTTTCATGGGCGAACAGGTAAGCGCCAGCGCGCTCTGATTGCGCAATGATATGAAGTTCGGGCTGCGCCTGGATATCGGCAACCGGTACTTCAGCATAGCGGGAGTGAGGCGCCTCAAAGTAATCGTCAAAGCCGCGAGCAATCGGTGATTGTGGCCGAATGACTTCGTGGGGGTACACCCCGGTGAGTTTTTGCGGCAGTAACCGTTTATCAACCCCATAAAAATGAAACATGGCGGCTTGTACCGCCCAGCATAAAAACATGGTTGAGGTTACGTTGGTTTCGGTCCAGTCGAGAATTGCCTGAAGTTTTGGCCAAAAGATGACGTCTTCAAATGCCATCTGCCCCAGCGGCGCACCCGTTATGATCATGCCGTCATATTTGTTGTGTTTAATGGCCTCGAAGGATTGATAAAACGACACCATATGATCGGTTGGCGTGTTCTTACTGGCTCGGTCGTCAATGCGAAGTAATTCGATTTGAACCTGTAGCGGGGAGTTTGAGAGCATGCGCAGCAAATGGATTTCGGTTTCAATTTTGAGCGGCATCAAATTAAGAATCAATATTCGCAGGGCACGAATATCTTGAACCTCAGCCTGGGTTGACTCGATGCAGGCGATGTTTTCCTGCAGCAGGATGGCCGATGCGGGTAGCGCATCCGGTATCTTAATTGGCATAGTGTACTCGCATAAAAAAACCCACACAGCATGTCGCTAAAGCAGGTTTTACGCTTTAGCGGTATTTTTTAAGCGCCCGCAAGCTGATTTCAAATCGGCGCTGCGGGAATTATAAACAAACCCGTGTGTGGTGTATAGCAAGCGCAAACAGTGCGCATCTTAGGGGCTTGCCGATCTTGCCGACGCGCAACCAGAGCCCAATCATAGGGGCTGAATTTCTTTGGGAGAACGGGGTTGTCCAAAGGGCCGCCGTGACGGCCAAGATTGCCCGCGGCTGCTGCGCGTCTCTAAGGCCAGCTAGGCTGACCATAATGACTTTGCAGTCGTCGCATGCCAGTAAGCCAGCGATCGTAGTCGGCGGTTTTGCGTCGAATGTAGGTCGCGACTTCCGGATGAGGCAGCACCAAAAAGGACTCCGCAGCCAAGGTTTCAATCACGGCATCACACAAGGTTTCGGGCTCCATCATGCCGTCAACGGAGGCAACACCATCCTCATGTCCGGCTGTCATGGCGGTTCTAACCGCTTGTGGACAGAGCGCGGAAACGTTTAAACCTTGATCGCCATAAGTGATCGCAAGCCATTCGGCATAGGCAACCGCCGCATGCTTAGTGACCGCGTAGGGGGCGGAACCAATTTGGCTGAGGAGTCCCGCAGCGGATGCGGTGTGCAATAAATAGCCTTCTCCTCGCGAGAGCATGGCAGGCAATGCGGCGCGGGTAGCCCAGACGTGCGCCATGACATTGATGTTCCAAATGGCCTGCCAGTCGCTTGTCTCAACCTCCGGTCCACCAGAGACGGATATCCCAGCATTGTTGCAAAGCAAATCAATCTGGCCGAGTTCTGTTTCGGCAAAACCAATGAAATCAAGAACCGCCTGTTCTTCACCAAGGTTGGCAGCTCGAGCAATAGCGCCAGTCTCCTCAGCGACGGCGGCCAAACCCTCGGCATTGACATCTGTAATGACGATGTTGCCTGCGCCCTCTGCCTTGAAACGACGCGTCATAGCGCGACCGATGCCGCTGGCAGCGCCGGTAATAACAATGTTTTTTCCAGCAAGGTTCATAACAATGTCCTTTAGATTAAGGTTTAGAAAAAGCGTTAACCAACCTCGCAGATGGCCTCGCCGATAATGTCAAAAATGCGCTTGATTTCGGCTTCCGAAATAATGAGTGGCGGTGATAAGACTAACGAGTCGCCAATCGGACGAACCCAGGCGCCTTTTTCATAGCAACGTTTTGCAACCGCTGCACCGCGTTGCATGGGCGCGCCATCGAGCGGCGCGAGTTCGATCGCGCCGAGTAAAGCAAAGCACCGAACGTCGATAACATTTGGGAGGTCACTAAGGCCGAGTGCGGCGTCTTGCCAGGGGTCTTGGAGCGCCTTCGGGCGCTCAAAAAGCCCCTCTTGCTCATAGATATCAAGGGTTGCCATGCCAGCGGCACAGGCAACAGGGTGGCCTGAGTAGGTATAACCATGGCTCAACTCGACGCCGGGTACGTCGGTATCCATAAAACGCTCGAAAATAGCATCGGAAACAAAGACGCCGCCCATCGGAATGGTCGCATTGGTGATGCCTTTTGCGGTGGTCATGATATCCGGCACGACACCAAAGCGCTCGGCCGCGGTGCAGGCGCCGGTGCGTCCGAAGCCGGTAATGACCTCATCAAAAATCAATAAAATGCCATGCTCATCACATAAATCACGGAGGCGTTGCAGATAACCCACCGGCGGCAGGTGAACCCCGCCTGCGCCGCCAATCGGCTCGACAATCACGGCGGCTATGGCGTCGGCACCATGCAATTCGACCAAACGCTGCAAGTCCATTGCCAGTTCCTCTCCCTCTGGCGGCAGGCCTCTTGCAAACCGATTGCCCGCCAGACCATGGGTTTGACGCATGTGATCTGTGCCGGGCAGCAACAGACCGAACGGATTTCGGTTTTTGACGAGGCCCCCAACAGAGAGTCCCCCAAAACCCATGCCGTGATAGCCCTTTTCTCGACCGATTAAACGTTGACGGCCCGCTTCACCATTGCGTCGATGATAAGCCAGTGCAATCTTTAAGGCGGTGTCCACGGATTCTGATCCGGAATTGGTGAAGAAGACATGATTGAGCGGATCAGGCACATGTTTAACCAGGCGGCTGGCATATTGAAATGCAAGCGGATGACCAGAGTTAAAGCTGTGCGCAAAATCTAGACTTTCCAGCTGATGCGCAATGGCCGCGTTGATGTGCGCTCTGTGGTGACCGGCATTCACACACCAAAGACCCGCGCTGCCGTCGAGCGTCTCATGACCTTGGCTGTCGGTGTAATACATGCCTTTCGCGGACACGATAAAACGAGGGTCTTCTTTGAATTGCCTTTGCCCCGAAAACGGCATCCAGAAAGCATCGAGGTTATCGGGTACCAGGTTGTGATGTTTCGTGCTCATGATCGACTAACCTCGCATTAAACGTAGTGTAAGAGTTCTAACGGATGTTCGATGAGGACATCTGCTCCGGCAGCAGTGAGGGTTTCACGGCTCCGGAAACCCCATGACACACCAACGGCAAAAAGACTGCAAGCCCGAGCCGTGGCGAGATCGACCGGTGTGTCGCCGACCATCATAAGCTCATCGGGACGCAAACCGAGGGTCTTAATGACCGCTGCGCCGCAAGCCGGATCGGGTTTATGGGGATAAGCGCCGGTATAACCCAGCACGCAGTCAAAGCTGTGTTGCGGAAAGCATTCGATGAGACACGCGTTGGCGGCATCTTGATCCTTGTTGGTCAGCACTGCCGTTGGAATGCTACGGGCTCGCAGGGCTGCGAGTAATTCTGGGATGCCATCATAAATGGCGATTTCACGGCGCCAGACCGTATCGTAGAGCCGGCGCTCGAGCGTGACCAGTGCGCTGATAATCTCAGGTTCTCGCGCAGCCTTTGGTAGCGCGCGTTCAGCGCATTTGAAGACGCCATCCCCGATGAAGTCTTTATAGTCTTGAATCGCGTGAGTGGGGTATCCGGTTTCTGTGAGCGCTTGATTAAAGGCGGTGCCAATGCAGGCTAGGGTATCCAGTAACGTACCATCCAAGTCAAAAATAATACCTTTAAAGGGGGCGGTTTGGTCTTGCTTGGATTTGATCATAAATTACTTACGGTGTCGGTTGGTTGAAGGGGACGCCGGCAGGCGTCTTATGATCCCTGCTGGGTGTTGGTCTCGAGCTGGTCCATAAAAAAGTCGCTGATCAGCGTAATGGGTTCGATCATGAAGTGGGCATCGATTGGTGCATTAATTGACCCAATGGGCTCGTTCTGACCCGGTGGGGTTGCCTCGGTTAACGCATAGTACCCAAGCTGCTCGTGTCTGAGTTGCAGGCTCTTTATCTGAATTTCGCGCGCAATTTGCGTAACGATCAGCTGTTTCGCGCGCGCGCCACTTTGGATGAGCCGATGGCAAAGGGTTTCTTGAGCGGTTTGTAAAATTTCAAGCTCGCAAAGTCGTTGGTTTTCCCGCCCCATTGGGTCCTCGCAGGAAAGCGTTCGCAGTGTTTTAAGCAGCGCACGATTGCGCCAGACAGCGGCAATGGGTTGATGATCGCGGTGCAGTTTTAACAGCATTTCGCCCGCATCTAAACTCAGCACAAGGCTGGTTTTTAGGTCGGTAGTGGTGGGGGGCAAATTTGCTTGCAAGCCAGGCCAGGGCCTTAAGATCTCAATCTGCGAAGTACCCTCGGCTTGATTCTGAATGAGCAGTACCCAGTCGGCCTGCTCGAGGGCCTTTAGTCGTCTCATAGGACTGCTCGGCAAGTCCAGGCAGACTAAGTCCCAAGACGCTTGTCCAGCTGCGATGGCTTGCAAATGCGCGCTGTGCTGCGATGGGGTTGCCGTCATTAATAAAAGCGGGCCAACCAATTCTGTTGTAACCGGGTCCGGCATGGGGCAACCGTGTTCCGCGCACAAAGACCAGAAATGAACCAGTGCTTTGTCCGACCAGTTGCGGCCACCATGCTCAAAAGGGTATCCCGGAACGCGCAAGTGATGCTCGGTCAACGCGAGCTCCCATGACGCCGCGCGACGTTCATCGCCCAGGTCAGTGAGCGCAAGCCAATGCGTTTCGACAAAATCGTTCGCAAAGGCCGCAGCGCTGGCTTCAGTGATCTCCAAGTAATCGGTCCTTAGCGGCGTTTAAGCGCGCGGCCATGTCGTTCGAGCCACCTCGATCCGGATGGTGAATCTGCATGAGCCGACGGTGGGCTTTAATGATCTCATCATGCGTTGGATTGGCGCCGAGTTCTAACAGGGTTATGGCAGCAGCGCGATTCATGTCGCCTGAAGGATCTTGCGCTGCATGCGCGCCTGATGCGTGATCTGCATGGTAGCGTTCAAAGTAAGTGTTCAGTAACTCGCTGGAGTCGATATCTGAGGCAACTTCAGCTTGCAGGGCTAAAAGCGCGTCCCGTGACAGCTGGGAAAGCAGCTGTCCTTGGAAGGCACCTTTTTTAATGGTGCCATCGAGTTCACCGGAGTCATGGTCAAGTGTCATAGTAAAGAACGCACTCTCGATTTGACTCTTGCCGCCGGATTTAGGGCCTTTCTGGACGCTGGCAAGGCCCAGCGCGGCCTGGATGGTTTTCCAAAGATTGACTGCCTGAAATAAACGCATCATTACCGGCAGCGCCCGAACGAACATGGCGAGCACAACCCCAAGGCTTGCGGTCACGGGATGTAATCGACCGGTCAAGCCCAGGCCAATGAGCACCACCACCGCAAGCGCTGCGGCATACAGCGCAAAAAATTGGGCAACGCTTAATTTGCGCTTACCCAGAAGGGTCCTTAATAAGAAAAAAATCGCGACGGCGGCAACTGCTGCTAAAAGTAGACGACCCATTATGTTTTTGGTAACTGCTGGGTCAATTGCTTTAACCCCGGTTGCTGATGGGCAAGGCTGCCGAGGGCGGCGCTGCCACCGGTTGCATAAGCGGCAGCGCCGGCGAGGAGCCGTTTTAATTGATTCGGACTGGCTAGATCGAAGGGCGCATAAGCGCCGCCAGACAGTTTCGTCATAGCGCGAAATGTTCGTTCAACCGCCACGTCACGACCCTCGTGAAAAATGAATAGCGGTATTTTTTTAAGACCCAGTAGACCTGCCTGATTGCACAGATCATCGACAGACTCCTCGATGGCGTCGCCGACAAATAATATTGCTTTGAGAGTGTCGGTACGTGAGACCTTCAGAGCATGCTTCAGCAGTCGGCCGATTTGGGTGTGGCCACCTTTGCATCGTACTTTGCTCATTAGGTTCTGCAGTTCGGTCGCAGAATGACAAAAACGCGATGCCTTAAGCTCTCGAAAGCCGCTGTAGAAACACAACTGTACCGCTAGGCGTTGGTTGCTTTGCACCGCTGCGAACATTTCGTGCTGAATTTGACTGGCCTGATCCCAGGTTGGTTCTCGGGATGCTGTGGCATCCATGCCAAAAATGATCCTGCTTTCGATCGGTGTTCCCGGCAGTTTTGCAGGTGATTTTGCTTGGGCGATAAAGGTTGCAACCGCTTGGGAGGGTTGTGCCGGCTCGTTTTGACTCGTGGGATTCTTGCTCATCTAAGGGTAAGGATATAGGCTTTATTCTTCTCTGCAAGTATTTGCCTGCAGACATTAGCCAAGGGTTAGAAAATGTCGTCAAGAACTCGACTTGTGCTTGCAATTGCCAGCAGTGCGTTGTTCGACTTAAGGCAAAGTGACGCCGTTTTTCGGCGGGAAGGACTGCAGGCGTATCGCGCCTACCAGGTCGCGCAAGAAAAACAGGTTTTAGAACCCGGCGCTGCCTTTTCACTCGTGAGCAAGCTACTGGCGCTGGGTGCGGAGGGCCTCGTTGAGGTAGAAGTGATTTTATTGTCTCGAAATTCAGCGGATACCGGGTTGCGGGTTTTTAACTCAATTCAGGCTCATGGGCTGGATATTCGGCGGGCGGCCTTCACAGGCGGGGCGGCGCCCTATCGATATATGCGACCCTTTGGGTGTCATTTGTTTCTTTCGGCCAATCCAATTGACGTGGTTGATGCTTTGGATAATGGCTTTGCGGCGGCGTCGGTGCTACCGGGCTCGGTTCGGCATCAAGAAGGACCTCGGATCCGGTTCGCCTTTGACGGTGATGCGGTTTTATTTTCCGATGTTGCGGAACGGGTGTACCAAAGCGATGGCCTTGACGCGTTTACGGCCCAAGAACAAGCTTCTGCGGATGAACCCTTGCCAAGAGGGCCCTTCGCTGCATTTCTAACGCAGCTGCACAAAGTCCAATCGGTGTATTCAGAAGATACCTGCCCGATCGAAACCGCCTTGGTGACGGCGCGGTCTGCGCCAGCCCATGAGCGGGTGATTAAAACGCTTCGCAGTTGGGGTATTCGTCTGGATGAATCCTTGTTTTTAGGTGGTCTGGACAAAACCGAGTTTTTAGCGGCGTATGGCGCGGATATTTTCTTCGATGATCAAGCGGAGCATTGTCATCTTGCCAGTCGGGTCGTCGTGTCAGGTCATGTGCCACACGGTGTTAAAAACCCGCGTTAAGGCCTTGTAGGCCGATATCGATAAAGCTCGATTGCTCTGGGTATCCTCGTGTTGCGGCAGAGCCTTCAGCGTTGTACAGAGCCTTCAGCGTTGTGGCAGAGCCTTCAGCGTTGCAGAAGAGCCTTCAGTGTTGCAGAAGAGCCTTCAGCGTTGCAGAAGAGCCTTCAGCGTTGCAGAAGAGCCTTCAGCGTTGTGGAAGAGCCTTCAGCGTTGTGCACAGCCTTCAGCGTTGCGGCAGAGCCTTCAGCGCTGTGGCAGAGCCTTCAGCGTTGTGGAAGAGCCTTCAGCGTTGTGGAAGAGCCTTCAGCGTTGTACATAGCCTTCAGCGTTGTACATAGCCTTCAGCGTTGTAGAGAGCCTTCAGTGTCTAAAGCCCGCGATCTCGGCGAGCGCTTATTTATAAACGCGCCAAAGTCTTAATAATCTTGAAGCCTGCGTCCACAGAAGATCAGGTCTCAGCAG
>Ga0209251_1000463_pt1 | contig 36497 bp, 33 predicted proteins | sample SaaInlV_100m_DNA_6_FD_184665 | JGI IMG/M metagenome (GOLD analysis project Ga0209251, IMG submission 184665) | Marine microbial communities from expanding oxygen minimum zones in the Saanich Inlet - Saanich Inlet SI073_LV_10m_DNA (SPAdes) (version 2) | ecosystem: Environmental > Aquatic > Marine... | reverse complement strand
TGCAGCCGGACGCGCAACTCGCTGGGGTTCGCATCAACGAACTCGCGGCGTTTGCGCTGCACTGAGGACGTCCCCACGGCAATGCCGACCACTGCCGCGCCAACGACGCCTGCGAGGCCAACCCACTTCCAGATGCGCATGGATGAGTACCGTAGGTGGTGATGACCACCGAACGGCACACTGCAACACCGTTCGAGGAAGCTGCAGCGCTGGCTCGCACCGGCGATGTGTGGCTGTTCCGCGGATCATCAGCTGCCGACCGTGCAATCAGGGCAGCGACCAACAGCCCCGTCAATCATGTCGGCATGGTCATTGCCCTCGACGACCTGCCGCCTCTGCTGTGGCACGCTGAGCTCGGTCGGACAATCCCGGACGTGTGGGCAGGCATCACCCACCGAGGCACGCAGCTCCACCGACTCGCGGACGCTGCCGGCCAGTGGCACCACCGGTATGGCCAGGAGGCGTGGACGCGTCAGATCGATATCGACGTGACCACGGAGATGGAAGATTCGATCCTCCACACGATCGACGAACTCGACGGACGGACCTTTCCAGGAACCAAGGCACTCGCGACGGGCTGGATCAAAGGTCGGGTGCATCGGCGCACCAAGCCCGAGCAGTTGTTCTGCGCCGAGGTGGTGGCAATCACCTACGAGCGGATGGGACTCCTCACAGAGACTCGCCCGCCGAACTGGTACGACCCGGGCAAGTTCTGGAGCGGCGACCACCTGGAGTTGAACGGCGCCACGCTGGGCCCCGAGATCGCCGTCGACAACATCCCGCCGTTCGATTTCGAGACCTGAACCGGTCTGAGCCGCCGCTGATCGGTTCCCGGTCTCGCGGGAGCGAGCGCGCTCCGCGTCTTTCCCAGCGCGCTCGGGGCGCGACACTGCATGGAGGACGTATCGAAGGGGATCGACATGACCGAGAGCACAACCAATGTGGATGTGGTGATCGTTGGCGCCGGTTTTGCCGGGATGTACCAACTGAAGCGGATGCGTGACGCCGGGTTCTCCGCGATCGTCATCGAAGCCGGTGACGGCGTTGGTGGCACGTGGTATTGGAATCGCTACCCCGGTGCGCGCTGCGACATTCTGACGGTCGACTACTCCTACAGCTGGGATCCAGAGCTTGAGACAGAATGGACTTGGTCCGAGCGGTACGCCACCCAGCCCGAGATTCTGGAGTACGCCAACTTCGTTGCCGACAAGCACGATCTGCGGCGCGACATCCGGTTCGACACGCGAGTGGAGTCTGCATCGTGGGACGACGGCGCGAACCGCTGGACGGTCAGCACGTCGGCTGGAGACATCATCGCCAAGCACTACGTGATGGCCACCGGCTGCCTGTCAGTCCCGAAGGTGCCCGATGTGCCAGGCGCCGGCCGTTTTCAAGGCGAGGTGTACATGACCGGAAGTTGGCCGCACGAGGACGTCGACTTCACCGGCAAGCGCGTTGCCGTGATCGGCACCGGCTCGTCGGGCATCCAGTCGATCCCCATCATCGCCGAGCAGGCAGCGCAGCTCACCGTCTTCCAGCGCACGCCCAACTTCTCGATTCCGGCCCATCACGGCCCCATCGCCGAGGACCGACTGGTCGAATACCGCAAGGACCCCGCCGCATATCGGGCCGAGGCAAAGGTCTCGCGGATCGGTGTGCCGTTTGTGCCAATCTCCGAGATCAGCGCGCTCGAGGTCAGCCACGACGAGCGCATCGCGGCGTACGAAGAGACATGGGAGCGCGGAGAACTGGGCCACTTGTCGCCCTACAGCGATCTCGGCATCAACGCCGAGGCGAACGACACGATGCGGCAGTTCATCCACGGCAAGATTCGCGACATCGTCGACGATCCCACCGTCGCAGAGACGCTGTGTCCGACCAACCACTACTTCGCCACCAAGCGGCCGTGTCTCGACACCGGGTACTACGAGACCTACAACCGCGACAATGTGCGGCTCATCAATCTGCAGCGCGATCCGATCGCCACCATCACCGAGACCGGCATCGACACGAGTGAGTCGATGGAGTTTGACGCGATTGTGTTCGCTACCGGCTTCGATGCGATGACCGGAGCAATCGTCGGCGTCGACATCACCGGACGCGGCGGGGAGTCATTACGTGATGCCTGGGCTGAGGGACCCATGACGTACCTCGGGTTGATGACGGTCGGGTTCCCGAACCTGTACATAATCACAGGGCCCGGCAGCCCGTCGGTGCTGTCGAACATGATGGTGTCGATCGAGCAGCACGTTGACTGGATTTCGGACCTGATCGAACACATGCGGTCAGAAGGCTTGGATTCGATCGAGCCAACCCAGCTTGCCCAGGAGCGCTGGGTGCAGCACAGCAATGACATCGCCAACCTCACGCTGCTCCCCACGGCGAATTCCTGGTACATGGGCGCCAACGTGCCGGGCAAGCCCTCGGTCTTCCTCCCGTATCCCGGTGGCGTCGGCGCCTACCGTGCGATCTGCGACGAAGTCGTGGCGAACGGGTACTTCGGGTTCGCGCTGTCCGGAGCCGACGGGACGTCAACAAACGACGGAGTGATCCGCGGTGTGAAGCCGGACGTGGCGACGTTGCTGGCCGCGATCGCCGAATTGGAGCTGCCGGCGATCGAGACGATGTCCGTCGCTGACGCGCGGGCATTCATGCAGGCCTCGGCCGAGTTGCGTCCGCCCGGGCCGGACGTCGGCGAGATCGTCGACGGGATGCTGCAGGGCGCCGACGGCGACTTGGCCTATCGGCTGTATCGACCGACGTCGGATGGTCCGCATCCGGTGGCTGTTTACTTCCATGGTGGCGGCTGGGTCTTGGGCAGTCAGGAGTCTGACGACCCAATGTGCCGCGATCTCTGTGTGCGTTCCAACGCGGTGATCGTGTCGGTCAACTACCGCCACGCACCCGAGGCCCGCTTCCCTGCTGCCGCTGACGATGGTCTGGCTGCCGTGCAATGGGTTGCTGCGAACGCCGACGAGTTGGGTGTCCGTGCTGACCTGCTGGCCGTGGCCGGGTGGAGCGCCGGCGCGAACGTTGCTGCGGTGACGTCTCAGCAGGCAAAGTTGGCAGGCGGCCCCGCGATCATCGGGCAGGTCTTGCTCAACCCTGCTACGGACTGTGACTTCTCACGGCCGTCATACACCGAAAATGCCGATGGCTATGTGCTGACCACCGCGTTGATGCACTGGTTCTGGGACCATTACTGCGACGTCGATCAGCGGTCTGATCCGAAGGCATCACCGCTGCGTGCACCAGATCTGTCGGGCCTGCCGCGGGCGATGATCGTCACCTGTGAGTTTGACCCGCTGCGCGACGAAGGCGATGCCTATGCGCGGGCACTCGCCGCCGCTGGCGTGCCCGTCGAACACCTCCAGGCGCAGGGCCAGACGCACACATCGACCGGTGCAGTCGACGTGCTGATCACCCCGACTGCAACACGTGAGGCGATGGGCAACGCGCTTCGTGGCATGTTCGGAGCGAACGTTCACGCCTGACCGATCCTGAAGGCCGCGTCGACCAACGCAGAGATCAAGCTCGGTCTGGCAGGTCTGGCACGTCCAGTGAGCAACCGGGTTGCCAGTCCGGCGGAGCCAACTCAAAATGGGTGAAGTCGAAGCCGGGCGCGACGGTGCAACCGACCAGTGTCCAGTCGCCCAACGTCTCCGCCGACTGCCAACAGCCGAGTGGAACGATCACTTGCGGACGCTCACCTGACGCCAGGTCGGTGCCGAGCAGATGATCGTCCTTGGCGACGCCATCTACCGACAGACAGAGTCGGATTGGATCGCCGGCATAGTGATGCCACACCTCAGCGGCGTGGAGGACCCGATGCCAATGCGAACGTTCACCGCAAGCAAGGAGAAAGTAGATCGCTGTCGAAGGCACTGTGCCATCGGCACCCACATCGCGGAAGGTCTGACGGAACCAACCGCCCTCGGGGTGTGGTTCCAGCTCGAAATGATCGATGATCTCGCGGGCCCGGCCCGGAAGGTCAGTGATTCGGACTTCTCTGTGGTGTTCCATGCTGTTCTCCTCGGCTCTCTCCCCCGAACACCGCGTCTCGTCGCCGGAGTGGACTGACGTGTCACCCCGAACGATTCACAGACCTGCCGCGTCGAGTTCGGCAACGTACTGCTCGAGCTTCGCGAGAGCTGGCTCGGCGTCGTCGAGTGCCCCCATCATCACGGCTGTCAGTTCGTCACTCGGCGGCTCAGCTGTACTGAAGCCATCGAGTCGGCTACCAGCAAGCCACGCCTGCAGGTCAGCGTCGGCATTCCACTGCGCTCCATTGAGCGAGTTACCGAGGGCCGTGCGAATCCAGTCGGTCGCACTGTCCGGGTGGGGCACGACACCGCACAGATTGTTCTTCGCCACCTCAGTGCCATAGGCAACCTCGCAGTGCGCGATGAACGCTGCGCTGAACACCTGCTGGCAGTGACGAACGGTCTGCAGCGTGATGCGGTTGCCGTCGAAGACCGGCACGGCCGGGCGACGCTCGAGACCGTCTGCAGTGCAGTCGATATGCGCCGTGCTGGTGGTGGTCGGCACGGTGCCACCGTCGAGCACCATCTCTGTCGCGTCAATGCGTTGCACCCGCCCGAGCCGTGTGACGTTCGCAATCCGTCGGAGCTGCTCGAGTTCGGCTTGCGTCATGGTTGAGCAGCGATACATCGTCGGCGTGATGTCGGTGGTCAGACGATGGAGGATCCCGTCGCTCTCAAGTCGCCGGAACAGATCAGCGATCGAGTCCGACTCGGCAATATGGCGAAATTGAGCGATGAAGCGTTCGGCGGTACGTTCGAAGAACTGGCCGGGCTGGATTCCCGCCCGATCGATGTACCACGAGTCGCGCGGCATGACCCAGCGAATGTCGTCGGGATCGACGCCGTTCTTGAGCAGCCAGAGGCAGGCATCTGCGCCAGTCTTGCCGGCACCAATCACGACGTACCCGTCAGCCGGCCGAGCGATGTTCGGCAGGTCGTTCAGTGGAGCGCAGTGCACACCATCGGCCACCGCGTAGGAGGGCGGCCGCTGCGACGGAACGCTGACCTTCATGTAGCTGGCATCGACGAGCGTGGCGGCATCTATGGTCGTGCGCTCACCGGTGGTGAGCGAGACGATGTCATCGCTCGCAGGGTCGTATTCGCTCATCGGTACGTACCTCACCCGCCCAGAGGGGAGGAAGTCACGGTGCATCAGGTGGTCGTAGTACGTGAGCACCTCGGCCCCTGAGGCAAGTTCGTACATCCCTGCGTTCCAGCCAACGACGTCGATGCGATCGTCGCCGAGCGGACGTGAGTTGACGCCATAGAACGCTGACGGCTGATGGAGGCGAACGAACGGGTAGGCGTCATTCCAGTGCCCGCCGGGCCGGGCGTGTTTGTCGACGATCGTGACGGTGGCTTCTTCGGTCTCGTTGAGGATTGTGTCGGCGAACGCCATTCCCATCGCACCAGCGCCGACGATCAAGTAGTCCGTGTCCATGTGCCAGTGTCGCGTGCCGATGTCGAGGGATCAACCGACGATCTGCCTGAACTCGTCGTCTCGTCGGCCACGACAAGGGAAGCAAACCGGTGCCGATCTACCCTTCCCACATGGCTGACCCCAATGCGTTTCCTGACTTCGTCTGGTCGATCGGCGAAGAAGGATCTGACCCAATCGTGATGCGCCAGGGTGAGCGGTATCGACAGGACCAGTTCGCCGAGTCGGGACATGACGAGCACATGGAGGACGATCTCGTCGCGATCGCAGATCTCGGCGTACAGGTCGTGCGGTACGGGACGCCGTGGCGGCTCGCCGAACCCGAGCCCGGTGTCTACGACTGGTCGCTCTGGGATCGGGCGTTCGCGGCATGTGCGGCCGCTGGCCTTGAACCGATCGTCGAGTTCCTCCATTTTGGACTGCCCGATCACCATCCGGGCTTCGTCGACCGCGCGTGGATCGACAGTTTCGTGCGATACGTCACAGCATTTCTCGATCGATACCCCGCGCCACGCTGGTTCACGCCGATCAACGAGCCTGGCATCACCGCGCGCCTGTCAGCTCGGTTCGGCATTTGGAACGACATGGCTGCAACGTCTGAGGCGCACGCCCAGGCGCTTGCCAACATCGTGCAGGCCAACCTCGAGGCAATGGCCCTCATCCGCACCGATCGCAACGGGTGGTGGGTTGGTTCAGAGGGCTTCGACATCCCGGTCGCCATGAACGACTCTCCGGAGGCAGCGGCGGATGTCGACCGCATTCGCACGCTCGGTTGGCTCGTCTGGGACCTTCACTTCGGTCACGAACCAGCCGTCGCCGGCTACTTCGATGGCCTCGACACGGCTCAACTTGCGCGCATCCGATCGCTGGCTCAACACGACCGCCTCGTCGCCGGGCTCGACATCTACCCGATCTCAGTCATGCCGGTCGGAGGTGACCGGCCGGCATGGACGCCGCGTGAACTGATCAGCCTCGCCATGGCCGAGATCGAGCGGTGGCACGACCGCTACGAGCAGCCCTTCTGGATCGCGGAGACGTCAAACCTCACACTGCCACTCGACCAGCAGGTCTCCTGGCTCAACGAGTTCTCCGCGGGGCTCGCTCAGCTGCGCGTTGACGGACGGCCCGCACGCGGGCTCTGCTGGTACAGCCGCGGTGACCAGTTCGATTGGCAAACGGCATTAACTGAACCAACAGGCGCAGTGACCGAAGTCGGGCTGTACGACACCAAACGGCGCGCTCGCCCGGTCGCTGCTCGCTTCAAGGAGTTGGCCGACGGCGGCGCTCCTCAACCGCAGGTCAATTGACCCGTGCCGACTCGAGCACATCTACTGACTCATCGATCCAGGGCCCGACGCCACTGAGCCGCTCGACCGCGACGCGAACCACCACGGCACTCGGCGAGTCACGCATTGCCAGCGGATGACGCCGCAAGCTCGTGTATTTCCTCGCCAAGCGATCCATCAGCTCAGGGTTTGGCCCCGGCTCGATTGTTGCGCAGCCTCGGATGACCAGGTGGCGCTGAAAGCCCCGTTCATTGCGCTCGACGTCTTCGATCGACAAGATGACCCGACTGTCGCGACGAAGGTTCTTGGCCTTCTCGCTGTTTACATCAGTGCCGAAAAGAATCTCGTCGCCCTGAGCAACGACCCACACGACCGACACCTGCGGACTCCCGTCAGCATTGTTGGTCCACACATGTGCCACTGCGTCCGTGCCAAGCATCGCCTGAGCAGTTGCTGGAATGGTGGACATCGGCGACCTCCTTGGGTGCCCCGTCCAGATTAGTGCATTTGTGAATGATGCGCTAGTGGCCAACGATTTCGACGTCGCCAGGCTTCCACGAGTGATCAAACCACGGCTCAAGCGGGCCGTACAGGCGGATCACAGTGAACCATCCCTTGCCGGCAACAGTCTGGATCCAGTTGTTCTGCAGCTCAGCGGGCTGCTCCGGCCCAAAGAGCAGGTCGACTGAACCGTCGGCGTTCATTTCAAGGTCGCCCTTCTGGCTGTTGCGACTCGGGAACGGTTGCCCCGTCTGCAGTTCTGAACGCGTCTGCGGGTCGTACGCAACGATTGACCAGAAGTTCTTGGCTGGGACGTTGGCTGGGAGGCGCAGCCGGTACTGCTTGGATCCGTCGAAGTAGTTGCCATCGGCGTCCTTGTCGGTTCCCGCGTACTGCGAACCCGCGCCGACCATCTCCAACGCCATCGCCGGGGTGTTCACCGTTGCGACATAGAAGAACAATGTGCGGGCATCAAGATGTCGACCGCCTCGTCCCTCGTCACGCAGCCACTCGTAGTCGCCGCCGATGAAGAATGTGTGCCACCGTCGGTCGTCGTAGAGCAAGAAGTCATCTTCACGCCACCTGAAGTAGATCGCTCGAGCAGTTCCGTTCGCGACCTCAGCAGCCTCGGTGAGAATCGCGCTCATCCGTGCATCCGGAGCGAACGGCTTGTCCTTGTGGATCCCGATCGCTGCCAAAAGTCCCCGCGTTTCGGCATCAATCATCTCGATTGGCTCACGATGAATGACCGGCGCGAGCTCATCGAAGAACTCGACATTGTTCGCGTGAATCGTGTTGAACAACTGTCCGGACGTGGCGGTGAACTCCATCTGCGGTGGATCGTCCGCCTGTGACATCGGGTAGACCTTCACACCTTCGCGGAACATCGCTGCGGCAGCATCGGGTCGTCCATCCACCAGGAATCCGCGGAGAATGATCCAATTGCTGTAGCTGGTCGACTCCGCGACGAAGTAACCGTCAGGCACGTCACCGTCGTAGCCGGGCGGAAGAATCAGATACTTGCCGCCCTGCCCTCGATCGGGCCCGGGGCCACCCATATCGATGACAAATCGGAACCAGGCATCGTTGACGGTGCCAGGCCCGCAACCCGGTGGAATTTCGACGACGACAGGTCCATCGCGTTCCAGGTCAAAGAACCCACCGCAGTACACCGTGTCGGTGTTTCCCGTGAGGAAGAGCGGGCCCGAGTCCAACAACTCGTCCATGATCACCAGCTTGTGACATGCATCCGCCCCCATACCGAGAAATCCGAGACGCATCGCCTCGATCGATGCTGCCGGGATGCAACTCAGAAAGACCTCGACGCCCCGGAGAAAATCGAGGTGATCGAACAGGCGGGCCGAGGTGTCAGCGGTCGGCACGCCGTCGACGAAATCCAACGGGCCGATTCTCGAATCGACGTGATCAGGGGTGAGGACCTTCGACGGAATGGGCGTGTTGAAGCCGGGTTGGACTGATTCGTCGTTCATTGGAAGATCCTCACTGGGGCGACTGGTACGAACCAAAAACTATCAGCGGCGTCGTGACTCGGGCACTCGCGGCAGGCTTGAACGAGTCGGTCTCCATCACGGCGACCGACCTCAACCAACCGATGCTCGATCACGCCGAGGCCATGGGCACCGCCGGTCCGGTCGAGTGGCAGCAGGCGGACGTGATGAACCTCCCGTTCCCCGATGCCTCGTTCGACGTCGTCGTGTGCCAGTTCGGCGTGATGTTCTTCCCCGACAAGGTCGCAGCACACGCCGAGGTCGCACGCGTACTCCGGCCGGGTGGCACCTACCTTTTCACTGTCTGGGATGCGATCGAGCAGAACGAGTTCGTGCATGTCGTCGAGCGGTCCCTTGCAGAGTTGTTCCCATCGGATCCGCCGAGGTTTATGTCACGCACACCACACGGCTATCACGACGACGCCGTGCTCCGCGCTGACCTCGCGATGTGCGGAGGATTCGCATCAGTCACGATCGACACCGTCAACGCCCACAGCCGAGCAGCGACGTGTCACATTCCGGCGAGGGCATACCTCGAGGGCACACCGCTGCGAGCCGAAGTCGAAGCGCTCGACCCGAACGGCCTTGCTGTGGCACTCGAAGTGTCGGCTGCCGCTCTGACGCAGCGATTCGGTTCCGTCGACCCCGTCGGCAAGATCCGCGGTTTCGTTGTGACGGCTACGAAATCTGGACTGCTCCCAACGGTTCAATCAGGTTTCCTCTCGGACATCGAGCCGCGAGAATGACCAGATGAACACGACTGTCGAAGTCTTCGCCGACATCACCTGTCCATTCACGCACGTCGGTCTGAAACGGGTCATCGAACACGTCTCGATCCTCGACCATCCTGTCGACGTCGTCGTTCGAGCGTGGCCGCTCGAGTGGGTGAACGGCAGCGCGCTCGATGTTGCCCCCGTCCAGGTCAAGGCCGCCGCGCTGAGTGAACAGCTCGGCGTGGATGATTTTGCTGGGCTGCGGCCCGACCATTGGCCATCCACCACCCTGCCCGCACTCGAGCTGGCAGCAGCTGCATACGGCGTCGACGCCGCGACGGGCATGGCTGTGAGCCTGGCATTGCGCGTGGCGCTCTTCGAGCAGGGCCGTGACGTTGGCGACCTCAACGTCCTGGCTGAGATCGCTGCCGAACACGGTGTCACCCCGCACGACGAGAGCATTGCAGTGCGCGCCGACTACGAGGACGGACTGGCCCGTGGGGTCAGCGGTTCACCGCACTTCTGGGTGGGCGACACCAACTTCTTCTGCCCGGCACTGGACCTCGGACACGATGCCGAGAACCACCTCACCGCGCGGTTCGACCCCGACAGCCTCGCTCAGTTCTTCGCCACCATCGACGACTGAACCTCAGCAGCGCATCGCCTGCGACGATCCATCACGACCAGCGCGGCGTCGAGCGGCTCCGAACGATGTCACTACTGTTCGTACATGAGCAGCATCGACGAAGCGCAGCGTTCGGCGACCGAGGCGATTGCCAGTCCCGGTGATTGGTTGACCGGCGCACAGCGCATCGGCGTGTGGCGAGAAGCGCGAGCAGCCGATACCAACGAGCTCGATCAAAAGCGGCGACGGGCACTGTCGCCAAACGCGGTCAGCGGTTCACACGCAAGCACCGCTGAACTTTCAGCACCAGCGATGGAGGTCGTGCACCGCACAGCGTCAGATCCAGGTCGGCTCACACGGTCGTGGGCCGCCGAACAGATCGCTGCACTCGGCGAAGAGACCTACACGGAGCTGATCGGCGTCACGGCGATCGTCACGGTCATCGACCGGTTCCAGCGGGCCATGGGTCGCCCTGAACTGCCGCTCCCAACACCCGCCGCTGGCGAGCCAACGCAGGTACGTCCTGACGACGTCGGCGATATCGGCGCCTGGGTCAGCCAGACAGTCGGGCCGACCACGGCCAACGTCAGCCGGACACTCAGCCTCGTGCCGGTGACCAATCAGGCGTGGCGGCAACTCGTTGACACGCACTACTCACACGGCGCCGAGTTCATGAACATGCAGTGGGACTTCCCGCTCTCCCGGCCGCAGGCCGAGCTGGTGGCGACACGATCGACTGCGCTCAACGAGTGCTTCTATTGAACGACCTCGCACACCACGCTGCTCCGTGTGAGTGGCGAAGCGAACGGACTGCACATCGACCTCGAAGGAGCGCTCGATGCCGACCACATCGGTGACGTCGGCGTCCCCGCCAGTGCAGAGCTGCTGGCGTTCACGAACGCTGTCGAGCTGGGCCGCGGCGACATCGACCAGACACGCGCCGCGCTCGCCGCAGCGATCGGGGCCGAGGCAACAACCGAAGCGGCAGCGATCATCGCGATCTTCAACGGACTGGTGCGCGTCGCCGACGGCACCGGCATCCAGCTCGACGACGGTGTTTTCACCGCATCGATCACTGAGCGCGAATCCCTCGACATCAACCGCTTCGCCGGCGCGGCGAACTCAGCCGACCTCCAGCCGGCACCAAGCATGCCGACCGCAGTGCACCAACTCTTCGGCTGACAACTCGTCACCCGCGGTCAGTAAGTTCGCGCACCATGAGCGACGAGGCGGACAGCACCAGCGCACCAAGTTTTCCGCTGCAGGAATACCTCGGCATGGAGCTGTCCAGTACCGAAATGGGCGCCGGAACCGCAACGCTGCACCTCGACGATCAGCACGCCAACCCGAACGGTGTGGCTCACGGCGCCGTGCTCTTCGCACTGGTCGACACAGCGATGGGCAAGGCGACAATGAGCGTGATCGACGACAATCTGTACTGCGCGAGCGTCGAGCTGTCACTTCGTTTTATCCGGCCAGCATCGGAGGGTGAGCTGATTGCCGAGGCCACGGTCGTGAAACGCGGTCGCAGCATCGTGCACCTCGAAGCGCGAGTGCACGACGGCGATGACCGGCTCGTCGCCACCAGTTCGGGCACCTTTGCCATCCTCGGCGGCTGATGCCAACACCGGCGTCGCAGCGAAAGCGGCTCCATCGGCGACTCGAGTGCGAGTCGGGCAGCTCCACGGCAGGCTGCAGTCATGACCGATGACGCCTCGCCCGAGATCGACACCGAATCCGACGCGCCATCGACCGACGATCTCGATGACGTGATCGAATCGGACGCGGCAGAACGACTCGCGATGCGATTCGGTTTCGATGATGAGCAGACGCAACTCTTCATGCTGCTCACCGGAGCTGCCTCGCTCTTCGCTCAGGACGGCGACCCAGCCCTCGGCGACGACGCGACCGAGCGGAGCCAGGCGCTGGCACTGTTCACCCAAGCGCTCAACGACCCGCCGATCGCGCTTGCCGCATGGGACGCCTGGTCCGAGGAAGGCCTCACTGGTGACGTATTGCAGCCGTTCGTCGATGAAATCATGGGCTCACTCGAAGGTGGCCAGCCCGGCGTCAGTTGGCTCTTGTCACGCCAGGCGGCGCTTCGACTCGACAACGACGAGTCCACCCGCCTGCTGGAGTCGGTGCGCGACAGTGGTCACGCCGCGGTGCTGATCGACCTCGCTGCGCTGCAAGCCGACGGGAGTAACCCGATCGAGGCCCGCGACCTCCTGGAAGCCGCGGGCGTGAACACCGAGATCGACCTCGACGCTGCATACGATCCGATCACCAGCGAGCAGGGCCTCGGTGTCGAACTGGCCGAAGAGATCGCTCCGTTCGCTGCGCTGCGACCTCAGCGGATCGCCGGCCGTAACGACACCTGTCCGTGCGGCTCAGGCAAGAAGTACAAACACTGCCATCTCGGCAAGGAACTGCACTCGCTGAACGATCGGGCGGCGTGGCTGTACCTCAAGATGATGCGGTTCATGCAACTCACCAACCCGTACCTGCCTGACGCGGTCGTGGCTGAGATGACGAGCAGCTTGGAGACACCGGACCTGGCCAACATGCTCGAGTCGTCCTACATCCCGACCGACATTGCCCTGCACGAAGGCGACGTGGCCAGCCGTTTCCTCATGGCGAAGAGCGCTGTGCTCCCCGCCGACGAGGTCGAACTCACGGAACGATGGATCGAGGCGCCGCGCAGCGTGTTCCGCGTCAAGAAGTCGACACACGCTGAGCTGGAACTCATCGAATTGCGCAGTCGCGACCGCGTCACCATCGTCGGCACCGTGCCCGAGCAACCGCTTGAGGTCGGCACGCTGATCTGCGGGCGACCGCTGCCAGTCGGCCAGACTCATCGGTCCTACGGGGGTTTCCTCCCCGTCGACGAGACAATGATCGACGGCGTCCTCGAAGCGTGTGCCAGCCGCAATCTTGCCACGGTGGCCATTTCACTCTCACAGATCTTTGACGCCGCCGAGATGGCCGACGCGCTGCTCGCGGAAGATCCTCTTCAGGTGCCGTAGCGAAGCGTCCCCGCCGGGAGCCTCGCTTCGAGTGCAGCCATCACTTCGCCCACGTTGGCCTGGCGGCCAGTCTCGTGCTTCGAGTAAATCGTGTCGCGCTGTCCATCGCGCTCGACGACCACGTCGAACACACCGCCGCCACCAGGGATGAGTGTGATCTCGCTCACCTTGTGCTGGTAAGCGGCCATGACTTCATCGGTCACGCGCACGGCGTGAGGCCAATAGTTTCAAGCCAGGCAATACGTGATGCTGATCTTCATGGCGTGCTCCTACCAGTATTCCTCGTAGTGGATGTTGCCGGGCGCGTTGCGACGGTCGGTAGTGAAGCCCTGTTTCACGAGCAGCTCGACCACGCCGGTGGTCTCAGGGAACACTTGCTCGCCGTCGACTTCTTGAGGGAGTCCGATCATTGCCGGGTTGCCGCACAGGAAGATGTGGCTGGTGTCCGGCGACAGCGTGACGCCAAGCTTCTCGGAGAAGTCGTTATCGCGCAGTAGGTCTTGCAGATATCGCTTCGGAATACCTTCCTCACGAGTCGGCATCGGCATGTAGTGATAGTTCGGGTAGCGCTGCTCAAGCTCGCGGTGCTTGTCGGAGTACCCGAGATCAGCGTTCTGGCGCACCGTGACTGCGGAAATAATCGGACCGGTATGACCCTTGCGCAACAGGTCGATGACCATGCCGTTGTGCGGCGCCTCGCCGGTACCGGTGGAGAAGAACACAATCTCGGCTTTCGGGTCCTGCACCGCGTTGAGCGTGTAGCGGCCAGCAACCTTCGGGCCGAGATAGATGCGATCGCCGGTCTGCTTCAACGCAAGGCGCGGCGTGAGCGCCGGCGTGTTGTCTGACGTTGGTGGAACGAGAACGATGTAGAACTCGAGTTCGTCGAGGCCGTTCTCATCGGTCAGGTAGCCGTAGTCATCGAAGATCCGCGACGAGATCGAATACGAGCGGCGGATCAGCTTGTCCCACCGCTTCTCTGCCTCAGGGTCATCAGCGTCGTCGATCCGCTCTTCCCAGTACCCCAATCCGAGCGATGCGTACTGGCCGGGCAGGTACGAGGTATCGCCGTTGTCCGGCTTGACGCGCAACACCCAGAGGTCGGAGTGCGTCGGCTCGAAGTAGGTGATCGTGGCGTTGTAGTGCTCGTCGCGCAACTCCTCGATGGCCCCCACGTGACGCGCACGCCGTTCGATCGACGAAGGCGTCGGAGGCGGGTCGATCTCGGGGAAGCACGCCTCGGCGAGCGCCACGCCGACCTGCCACCCGGGCGCCGTGTTCACAGGTACATCGGGACCTGGATCGCCGATGAACCACACCTTGCCGGAGTCGATCGCGGCTGCGGTGGCACCAACATCGTCCGGTGTCAGCGCGGCGCGCGGGGAGGCGAACACGATGTGGTCGAACTGCAGATCGGGGGTTCGCCGGTCGCCGAACTCGGCCATCGGGAACTCACCCTCCAACGTGATGTGCTGCAGGGTTGACCGATACAGCAACGTCGCCTGGCGATCGCGTTCGAGCTTGCGCAGGACGCTGGCGCCGGCGGGCGAGAGCAACGTCGGGTCCATACCACTGGCGGCAAGCACCATCCGGTTGCCGCCATCGGCGTACTGCGCGGTCAACTCCACTGCATGGTCGGAAAGGCCGACGACCAGGATGTCCTGATCGGTGCCGGCGTTGAAGCGGTCGATGTGGATGCGATCGGTTTCGGGCAACGGGATCGGCGGCTTCCAGCCCGCGCTGTCGCGCCGGTCAGCTACCAGCACGGCACGCGTGCGGTAGCTCAGTCGGTTGGTGTCGACCACCAGGTGGTCACCCACGACGTCAACTGAGGTGACGACTTCACCGAAGCCCACATCAAGCTGATTCGGGCCGATCAGATCGGGCAGCGCGACGCGGCCCGCGGACTCGAGGATGCGAATGCGGTCAAGCCCAGAGCGCAGCGATGAGATCGCCACGGAGAGCCCGCCTGCCGAACCCCCGATGATCACCAGGTCGTAGAGCGTCGGATCATCGTGCGCAAGAGCAGTCATGTGCAGAACAACCTACGCAACCTCCAGGTCATTCCGAAAGCCAACCAGCGACCTTGGCCATGCACCGGCAACTGAGTCGCACTCCATGCCAGGTCCGAAAACGACGACGACCCCCGCGCCGAAGCACGGGGGTCGTCGCAGAATTCAGACGATAAGTATCAGTCGGCCGACTCGGCCGCTTCGTCTACAGCTTCTTCATCACCTTCTCTGGGTTCGGGTGCGTCACCCAGACCCATGGCGTGAAAAATCTCTGCCTTGCGGTAATCGAAGTCGTCCTGGCTGACCTCACCCTCGGCGAAACTCTCGTTCAGGACGCGAAACTCTTCGAGCAACGCGTCCTCATCGGGAGCATCGGAACCGTCGTCTTCCTTCTTCGCAGCGGTCTTTCCGTGGCGGATGGCCTGCTTTTCAGCCTTCCGCTCTTTCTTCCGGAGTTCGCGTTGTCGCTTCTGGTATGACTGTGGGCTAGAGGCCAATCAGATCGCCTCCTCAGACGACTTTGACGTCGACGGCCTCGGGGCCTTTGCGACCTGGCGCGATGTCGAACTCGACGGTGTCACCATCGTTGAGCGATCGGCGGCCAGTGCCGGAGATGTTGGAGTAGTGCACGAAGACGTCGTCGCCATCGTCACGTGAGATGAAGCCGAAGCCCTTCTCGTCATTAAAAAACTTGACCGTACCTGTGGTTGCCATTGCGGCTCCTTATTCAATTCCGGGCCACCTTGACCCGTGTTGCCCCGACCACCCTAATGAGGTCCGACACTGAACCCACCGCGGCCAGGCGCAACAGGATGGCCGCTGACATCGCGATGCCGGTTGCTCCACCGGCGAGCAACGCCATGTCGGTAATCATCGCGCCATACGCCAGCCAGAGCAGCCCTTCGACGAACGACAGCATCCAGGTCGTCGGTGCCACCCCGTCAAGTTGCCGCGTTCGGTAGGCGGCGAACACCGCCGGTGCAAGCTGGATGCCATACGACAAGCCGATGGCCAACCCGGCCATGTCCCACCCGCCAATCAGGAACGCGGGGAGCGGCGCCATACCGAGGCCAAGCAGCCCGACCGCCATGCCGCCCAGCGCTGAGCGTCCGACAGAGCGAAGATAGACCGTCGCCATGGCGAAATAGAGCGCCAGTGAAACCGTGGATACGGGCAGGATCGCCCAAAGCTCGGTGGCCACCGCATAGGCGGTCCACCACGCGTTGATCGCCATGCTGACGCCAATCCACACGGCCGAGACGCCGTCGACCTTGCCGGTGCGGGCCAGACGCATCGCCTGTGGGAGGGCCATGCCTGAGCCCAAGACGCTGGCAGTGACGACGGTCAGAGTGAGGATGAGATTCATGGAACACCTCCCGGTGCGGATTGTCGACTGTAAGGAGCAAAGCACTCTATAGTCCTTACGCCTGGGAAACCCAGTAACTTTGTCACCGTGTACGTGACATCGGGCAACGACACCGAGCAACTCCTGACTCTCGAGGCGATGGTGCGAGCTGCCAACGCGTTCACTGACGCCGCCACAGGTAATGGCGACGCGGTCGACATGCGGCAGGTGCTCGACGACGCAGGGTTTCCTCGTGCGGTCATCGCTCCCGAGGCAGCCATTCGACGCGCCGCCGAACGATTCACTGACCTGCTCCCTCGCGTCCAGTCTCTGCCAGACGTTGATGTCGGCACCGCCACGCTGTGGATCAACGCGGAACTGACCGAATTGGAGATCTCACCGTCACTGACCGACCACGGCGAAGCGGCATTGCACATCCATTGGACGCCCGCGTCGGCCACGTTTGATGATCAGGTGCTCGCCGATTTTCTGATGGCTCTGACAAACGAACTCTGCGACAACGGCACCACACGCTTTGGTCGTTGCGCCGCGGACGACTGCGAACGACTCTTCTACGATTCGTCACGTAACGGCTCTCGGCGGTTTTGCTCCGACCCGCGCTGTGCGAGCCGAACCCACACCGCCGACCACCGCAAGCGCAAGAAGACCACAAGAAAGCACTCGGCCTGATCCGCACGCTCGAACGCAACCGCCCAGTGCGGGGCCACGCTCACCGACGCCCCACGGCCAACCGAGTTGCTCTGCCTCTCACTCTCTCGGTCGGATATCGGTATCGCTCGTTACGCGAGCAAGGGAGTGACGGCATGCTGGCCGCGTGCAACTCGACTTCTGGATCGACCCCATTTGACCGTTCTGTTGGCTGACGGCCCGTTGGGTCGTCGACGATGTATCGCCCGAACGTGATCTCGATGTCAACTGGCGTCCGATCAGCCTGCTGTTCAAAAACGATCCGCCGGAAGGATCCGACTACTACGGCCCGGCCAAGTTCACCCACGACCTCATGCGCGTGATGGAGTCGGTACGTGCCGCCGCGGACACACCCGAGGCTGGCAACGCCGACGTCTTCAAGCTCTACTGGGAGGCGGGCAGCCGGATTCACCACGCCCGCAATCGCGACTTCACCGCGACTCAACTCCTTGAGTCAGTAGGACTCGACACGTCGCATGCATCGGCATTCGACGACGCGAGCTGGGACGATGCGATCAGGACCGGGATGAACGCCGGCCTGGCCCTGGTCGGCAACGACGTGGGCACGCCAATCATCGCGATCGACCGACCCGACGGCGAGCGAGCCGGCTACTTCGGCCCAGTCATCAGCAAGGTTCCGCCAAAGGACCAAGGCCTCGCCATGTGGGACGGCCTCGTCGCGATGATGGAAGTCGACAGCTTCTTCGAACTCAAGCGCACCCGTTCCGGCCGCCTCGACTTCGGCGACCGCCCCGCCACCGCCTGAAGACCACACCACCGCCCAGAGGTCAGCGCTGTCGGCGGGCTTCGTACAACTCGATGTAGTCGTCAACGCTCACCGCGCCGATCGCGGCTGCAATCGCGTCGGGCACCAGCTGGTCGAGCCGCTTGAAGCGCAAGCAACTCTTGCCCATATCGAGCTTCATGTCCGCCTCGGCGTACGCGGTCCGCAGCTCCTGCTCGACCGACCCGGACGCATACATACCGTGCAGATACAGGGAGTAGTGGTGCTTCTGCGCGGCCAGCGCGGCGAACATCAGCGGCTGCCCGTTGTAAGTCTCGGGATAGCGCTCAAGCGGGATCTCGTAGGCAATCAGCCCAAAGTTCATCGACTCCTCGACGCCGTCGGGCAGCGCATCGAGGACCAGCTGACGCACCTCAGCAACGACGGCGGCGCGCTCCGGTGGCAGCTCGGCGAGATATCCATCGACACTCGTTGCTGCACTGGTCGCCATCTCTCGATCGTAGACAACGGCCCTCGCCTCACTCATCTCCACCCTCTCCCGATCCCTCTCGATTCCTCCCGATCCCCCATCCGTCTCCCTCCATCCCTCCCCCCTCCATCCCTCCCTCACCGGGTCGACGGATCCGGATGGCTGACGTAACGTCTGGCCATGTTCGACGCCGGAGTCCACCATGTTTCGCTCAACGTGACCGATGCTGCCGTCGCCACGCGGTTCTATGTCGACGTGCTGGGGATGGCGCAGCGCGATGACCGGCCTAACTTCTCCTTCGACGGCGCGTGGTTGCAGTCCGGCGATCAGCAGATTCATCTCCTTGAAGTTTCCGACTTCGTTCCGCCCCAAGGTCAGCACTTCGCGTTGCGCGTCGCCGACCTCAAAGCCGCCCGGGCACACCTCGAGGCACATGGCGTGACGGTCAGCGAGCCCAAGGAGCTGCCGGACATCTGTGTGCAGAGTTTCTTCAAGGATCCGACCGGCAACCTGATCGAACTCAACCAGCCGCTCTGAGGCCGCTCGGCCGAGAGCCGATGCTCCAGTCCGATTGGCGCGTCGCGTTCTGCCTAGGTTCGCATCGACCGATCAGAGAGTAGGAGCCGACCATGGCCTGGGATTTCGAGACCGAACCAGAATTCGAAGCAAAGCTCGCGTGGATGCGCGAGTTCGTGAAGGAGGAGATCTTCCCCCTCGAAACCCTCGCGCCGGAGTTCCGCAGCCCTGAAGGTCGCGCCGCGTTCGCCAAGGTCACCGAGCCGCTGAAGCAGCAGGTGAAGGACCAAGGCCTGTGGGCCGCACACCTCCCGCCCGAACTCGGCGGCGGTGGATTCGGCCAGGTCAAGCTCGGCCTCATGCACGAGATCCTGGGCCAGTCGGTACTCGCTCCTCGCATCTTTGGCAACAATGCTCCGGACTCGGGCAATGCCGAACTGCTGTCGCTCGGTGGCACCGAGGAACAGAAGACGAAGTGGATGCAACCGCTCCTCGATCAAGAGATCAGTTCGTGTTTCTCGATGACCGAGCCGGGGGCTGGTGCCGACCCAACTTTGCTCACGACGCAGGCGATGCGCGACGGTGACGAGTGGGTGATCAACGGCCACAAATGGTTCTCATCGAACGCCTCGGTCGCCGACATCTTGATCGTGATGGTCAAGACCAACCTCGACGAAGACGCGTCGCCGTATCAAGCCTTCTCGATGATCGTCGTCCCAACCGACACGCCCGGCGTCAATATCGTGCGCGACGTCCCGACGATGGGTGAGCCCGACCACCGGACTGGTGAGCCGGGCGGTCACGCCGAGATCCTGTACGAGGACGTGCGTGTCCCGTTCGGCAACGTCGTTGGCGGCGAGGCTGGCATCGGACAGGGTTTCGCGTTGGCCCAGAAGCGGCTCGGTCCCGGCCGCATCCATCACGCAATGCGCTGGCTCGGCCAGTCGCAACGTGCCTTCGACCTGCTCTGCGAGCGGGCGCTCACCCGCTACACAAAGGGCTCGATTCTCGCCGACAAGCAGATGGTTCAGGACTGGATCGCCCAGTCATACGCGGACCGCGAGGCGGCGCGACTGCTCACGCTGCAGGCGGCGTGGAAGATGGACAAGCTGCACGAAGCCGGCGGCACCTACAGCGATGCGCGTCTCGAGATCGCCGTCATCAAGTTCTGGGGTGCCAAGGTGCTCCACGACGTGATTGATCGGGCGATCCAGATTCACGGCTCGCTCGGCTACACGACCGACCTCCCGCTCGAAGCCATGTACCGAGCCGCCCGTGCGGCGCGCATCTACGACGGCCCCGACGAGGTCCACAAGGTCACGGTCGCCCGCCAGGTGCTCAAGCGCTACCGGCCGGCAGATCCGAGCATCGACCACGTCCCCACCCGACGGGCCGACGCGATGAAGCGCTACGGAGACGTGTTGGAGGAACTCGCGATCAACTCCTAGCCAAGGTCGAAAACGCAGAGAGCCTGGCCCTTCCGCAAAACGCGGAAAGGCCAGGCTCTTCAGAATCAGATCTCACCACCAGGTGGCGCTGAGATCAGACCATTTCCATCAACCTCAGTCGAGGCGTTCGATGATGGTGGCGTTGGCCATGCCGCCGCCTTCGCACATGACCTGGAGGCCGTACTTGCCGCCGGTGCGCTCGAGCTCGTTGAGCAGCGTCGCCATCAGCTTGGTGCCGGATGCGCCGAGCGGGTGACCGAGGGCGATGGCTCCGCCGTTGACATTGACCTTGCTCATGTCGGCGCCGGTCTCCTTCTGCCACGCGAGGACGACCGAGGCGAATGCTTCGTTGACTTCGAACAGGTCGATGTCGTCAATGCTGAGGCCGGTCTTTTCGAGGATCTTCTTGGTCGCCGGAATCGGGCCCTTGAGCATGGTGACTGGGTCGGTTCCAGCGAGTGCGAAGCTGTGGAACTTGGCGCGGGGCTTCATGCCGAGCTCCTCGGCCTTGTCCTTGCTCATGATGAGTACGGCGGAGGCACCGTCGGAGATCTGCGAGGAGTTGCCGGCGGTGATCTTGCCGTCTTCCTTGAAGGCTGGCTTCAGCTTGGCGAGGCCCTCGGCGGTCGAGCCCTCGCGAATGCCCTCGTCGTTCTTCACCACGACCTGTTCGCCGTCGAGATCGATCGTGACCGGCACGATTTCGTTCTCAAAGCGGCCTTCGTCGCGAGCGATGGCGGCGCGCTGCTGGCTCTGTGCGCCGAAGGCGTCGAGGTCTTCGCGGGTGATGCCGTATTCGTCGGCGATCATGTCGGCACCGATGCCCTGCGGCGGGAGGCCGGTGTCGGCGTAACGGTCCTGTTGGTCTTGGCTGAACGGGAAGCCCATGCCCTGGACGATTGAGGCGCCCATCGGGGTGCGCGTCATGACTTCGACGCCAGCCGCGACGACGACGTCGTAGGCACCGGCGATGACGCCCTGCGCTGCGAAGTGCATCGACTGCTGCGACGAGCCGCACTGACGGTCGACGGTGGTCGACGGCACTTCTTCGGGCCAGCCGGCGGACAGCACGGCGTTGCGGCCGATGTTGAGCGACTGCTCACCGACCTGCATGACGCAGCCCATGATGACGTCGTCAACCATGGCCGGGTCGAGGCCGTTGCGCTCTTCGAGGGCCTTGAGCACGTGTGCTGCGAGGTCAACGGGGTGCTGATCCTTCAGTTGGCCGTTGCGCTTGCCTCCGGGTGTGCGGATGGCATCGACGATGACTGCTTCAATCATGTGGTCTTCTTCTTTCTGTGTCGAGGACCACTTGGTGCCAGGCACCAAGTGGTCCTCATGTGTTGATTGCGGATTGGAGATTGACTTGGAGCCGGGTGAGGACCCAGCTGAGGGCTTGGCGTTCTTCGCGGCCAATGCCGTGACGGAGTTCGCCGCGGAGTACTTCGTCGACGCTGGCAATGTCTGCTGCAAGCGCCCGGCCGGAGTCGGTGACGTCAACACGCCAGACACGCCGATCGTCAGGATCTGGGTGGCGCTCGATGAGACCGCGTCGTTCGAGACCATCGACGACGGTGCCCATCGCGGCGCGACCGGTGCCCATCCGGTCAGCGAGTCGGGTTTGGGTGGTGGCACCGAACTCTGCGACGTAGGCCAGGAGGCTGGCCTGCGTGAGATTGAGGTCGAGTGGCTTGAGCCGGGCGTCGAATGCCTCGCGGATCAAGCGCGCCGTCGACATCAGCGTCGACTCGACCCGCAACCAGGGAGGTGCGTCGAGTTCGTTGTTGGTCAGGCTGCTCATTGGATCTGCGTGACAGGACGACTTGGTGCCTGGCACCAAGTCGTCTTCCGTCTGGACACATACTGTACGACGTCATACAATCAGACGCAAACGAATCCCTCGATCGCCGAAAGAGCGTGCGCCATGGCCGAATTGACCGAACAACAAGCAGCCGACTTCCGCAAGAAGTGCGACGACTTCCTCGAGACCTACGCCTACAAGCAGGGCCAGGGCGTCCCGAGCTACGACGATCAGAAGGCTTTCCTCGCCGCAGCCGCCGGCGCCGGCCTCGCCGGCGTCGCGTACGACGCGGCCTACGGAGGCGGCGGCCTCAGCCAAGCCCACGACAAGATCTGGCGCGAGGCGCAGGGCAACTACACGATGATGAGCGGCGCGTTCATCATCAGCCATGGCATGTGTGTGCCGATGGTCAGTGAGTACGGCAGCGAAGAGATCAAGAAGCGGTACCTGCCCGACGCCATCTCGGGCAAGACCCTGTTCTGCCAGATGTTCTCCGAGCCGGGCGCCGGCTCCGACGTCGCATCGCTCCAATCGCGGGCCGTCAAAGACGGTGACGAGTGGATCCTCAACGGCCAGAAGGTGTGGACCACCACGGCCCAGATCGCCGACTACGGCGTGGTGATCTGTCGCACCGACCCCGACCAGCCGAAGCACGCCGGCATCTCGATGTTCATCGTCGACATGAAGGCACCGGGCATGGAGATTCGCCCGATCCACCAGATCGACGGCGGCAGCGAGTTCAACGAAGTCTTCATGACCGACGTGCGGGTGCCCGCCGATCACCTGCTCGGTGAGTACAACAACGGCTGGCGGATGGCCACCGCGATGTTGATGTACGAGCGCGTTGCCATCGGCACCGCCGGCTCGGGCAAAATCAACCAGCCGACGTACAAACTGCTCCTCAAGGCAGCGCAGGAGAACGGCAAGGTCAACGACCCGGTTGTCCGCCAGCAATTGATGACGATCTACTCGATGGAGACCACCAAGGCACTGGTCGCGCAGCGCACCAAGGCCGAGCAGAAAGCGGGCAAGACCCCCGGCCCCGGCGGCTCGCTTGGCAAGCTCTTCGGGTCGAACATCGCCTGGTACATGCGCGAGTGCGCCCTCGAAATCGCCGGACCGCAAACCGTGGCGTGGGAGCCCGATGCGGAGAACGGTTCCGAGCGTCAGCGAATCTTCCTCAACTCGTTCCAGTCATCGATCGCAGGTGGCACCGACGAAATCCAACGCAACATCATCGGTGACCGCGTCCTCGGCCTGCCACGTGAACCCGGCGTCGACAAGGGCGTCCCCTTCAACGAGCTGAAGGTCGGCACGCAAGCCTGACGCCTCGCGCTCCCACTCGTTTGAGTCGGACCGCAATTCGTACGGTGACAAGATGACGAACACCGCGACTGACGCTGGATTGACCGACGCGGAAGCGACCGCGTTTCGACAGCGGTGCGTCGACTTCTTCGAATCTCGACCGACGCAACAGGCTGCTCCCACCTTTGAAGAGTCTCAAGCCTTCCACCGTGCGGCAGCGGAGGCAGGCGTCGGCGTCGGCATCGCTGTCCCGACTGAGTACGGCGGAGCCGGGCTGACACTTGCGCACGACAAGATCTGGCGCCAGGTCAAAGAGGACTACCCGGTCATGGAGACCGACTTCGTGATCAGCCACGGTATGTGCCTGCCGATGGTGAGCGATCACGGCACCCACGAGCAAAAGCTCGCCTTCCTCCCCGAGCTCATCTCCGGCGAGAAGCTGTGGTGCCAGATGTTCTCCGAACCCGGTGCCGGATCCGACGTCGCGAGCCTGCAGACCAAGGCCGAAGTCGACGGTGACGAGTGGATCGTCAACGGCCAGAAGGTCTGGACCACGCTCGCCCACCGGAGCCAGTACGGGCTGCTCGTCGCCCGCAACGATCCCGACCAGGTCAAGCACGCCGGGCTCTCAATGTTCATCGTCGAGATGCAAGCACCGGGCGTCGAGACGCGACCGATCCACCAGATCAATGGTGAGTCTCACTTCAACGAAGTGTTCTTCACCGACCTCCGTGTTCCGAAGAACCACCTCCTCGGCGAGTTGAACACGGGCTGGAAGCTCGCCACTGCGATGCTGATGTACGAGCGAGTTGCCATCGGTGCCGGCGGGGGTGGCGGCATCAACACACCGATGTACGACCTGCTCCTCAGACACGCCGCCGCATCCGGCGCAGTCGACAATGCGGTCGTTCGCGATCAGTTGATGCAGGTGTATTCGATGGAGACCACCAAAGCGCTCATCGCGATGCGGACCCGCGCCGAAATGAAGGCAGGCAATACACCGGGGCCAGGCGGTTCACTCGGCAAGCTCTACGGCTCGGTCATTGCCTGGAAGGTCCGGGCCATCGCACAGGAGATGGCCGGAGTCGGTTCCATTGCCTGGGAATCCAATGACCCACGCGGCGGAAACCTGCAAAGTGTGATGCTGCGCACCTTTGCGTCGGGTATCGCCGGTGGCACCGACGAGATCCAGCGCAACATCATTGGTGACCGCGTGCTCGGTCTGCCGCGCGAGCCGGCCGTCGACAAGGGCGTCCCGTTCAATGAATTAAAGGTCGGCACCCAAGCCTGACCGGCGCGGATCTTGGTCGATTGACGACCAGTCAGACCGAGGAGAACGAATCGGCCCCGATCGCGCCGGTGCATGACCCCATGGTTGTTGCCCCATACGCTGCCTGGACTGGGTGACCGGGGCGGTCACGTCCTTCAGCGGCGATCAGACGAGTGGACCCCACACTTCGAGGTGGTGGGAACGCTCGATTCGCCGAATGGTGCGCAGGTCGAGGATCTGTTCGACACCACCCGCACGGAACGCCCCACGGGCCCGTTGTTGCTGCGTCGCGTCCGTCGCCGCGAGGTCGTCGTGGAGCCGTTGCATCAACCAGAACCGATACGGCAGAACGCCCGTCGTGATCTGCATACCGCGCCAATCGAACGTGGCGTTCCCACCTCCGTCGCGGCCGCCGGTGAGGCCGCGATTGGCCGGATTGTCCAGACCGTTCGTTCCTGCCTCGATCTCGGGGTGCTCAGCCAACCAGTCGTTGGCGACAGCCACATGTGCCACGATCTCGGGCAGGTACTCCTCGGCGACGAATCGCATCATCGCCAACAACGTCTCGGGGAGGCGGGAGTCATCAACCAGTTCCGGATCAACCGTGCCTCCGTACTCGTGCAGATACGGCTCGTTCGATGTCATCCGCTCAACCCAACGCCCGACTCGTGGTGCCCGCTGCTTGATGAGCATCGTCGGCGCGGGATCACGGAACAGGTGCGCCCACATTGCAGCGATCAACCCGTAGTCGCCGAGCGTGGGGCGCCCGCCAAGCAGGTAGGGATGCTCGACAAGGTGTGCCGAGAAGAGATCGAGCCACTCCTCGAAGGCGGTTTCGATCAGCGGCTGCGACGCCGCCGACACCCCGAATGCCACTGCGGCCTTGCGCATCCGGCCACTGCTCTTGCGGAACATATCCTGGGCTTGTTCCTCTGTCAGCGACTGAGGCATATTGAGCGCGAACTCCGACATGATGAAATCGAGGTTCTGTTCGTCGAAATTCCACCGGTAATGCATCGCCGGTCGGAGCAGCCCCTCGCCGCCGAAAATCTCGAACAGGTGCGAGATCGCGAGCAGTGTCGGGGACTCGGGCCGGACCGACGAGCGGCGAAGTGGACTGCCATCACCGAGGTCGAAGTGGTCAATGATGTCGGCGCCATCCTGGATGATGGTGCCGTCCGGAGTCTCGAGGCACGGGATGATCCAGCGGCCAACGGTCGGCACGATGTGGTTGAGATACCGATCACTGCCTGGCGACATCTCGACGAAGTCGATGCCCTGGGTCCGCAGATAGGACCGGGTCTTGCCGGTGTAGAGCGAGACCGGGGCGCCGTACAAGATGTAGGTCATCGGTCAACTCTGGCACGCGTGACAACCTTCGCCGCTGTCGACACGACCGCGCTCTGCGACCGGCTCACACGACGAAGGTTCTGAGAGTCAGACCCAAAGGTGATGGATCTATTCAGGTGGGAGCATGGCGGCCATGATTTCGGCCATCATCTCCGAGCGCGGTGGCATGCCCGGAAACTCTTCCGGTGGCTCGGGGTTCAGGCCCTCGCCGACGGTGTGGAACCGCTCCATCGCAATGTCCAAGAAGTCGGCATGCGGGAACACCCAAAACCTGTCGTTGCCGACAGCGTCGACCACAAGGTCGGCAACAGCCGCGGGCGGCATGCCCTCATCAATGGCCCGCTGCACGTAACTCCGGGAGATTTGAGCGCCTGCGTCGCGCTCGGGTAGCGCACCGAGCTCGGCTGGCCAGTTGCGTTCGGATTCAGCAATGCCGGTCTTCACCCAACCAGGGCACAGACAGCTCACTCCGACAGGCACCTCTGCCGCCTGGAGGGAGGTGTACAACCCCTCGGTCATCGCAACAACGGCGTGCTTGCTGGCATCGTACGGCGGCGAGAAACCGGGGTACAGGCCCGCGATCGACGCGGTGTTGACGATGTGACCACCACCCGACATGACGATGTGCGGGAGGAAGGCGCGAATGCCGTAGATGACGCCCCACATGTTGACGCCGATCACCCACTCCCATGTTTCGATCGGACCAACCCACGGGTCGCCTGCACCGCCAACGCCTGCGTTGTTGCACACGATGTGCACGGCACCGAAGCGCTCCATGGTTGCCGCAGCCAACGCATCGACCTGCTCGACCTTGCTGACGTCGGTGACGACGGTCAGCGTCTCGACGCCGTGTGCGCCAACTTCGGTGGCCGCTGCGGCCAATGCATCTTCCTGTACGTCGGCCAAAACGACCGAGCAACCGGCGGCGGCGAAAGCGTTGGCGAGCGCAAGTCCGATGCCACTTCCTGCTCCGGTGACGACGGCAACTTTGCCTGGTCCGAGTTCCATGGCTGTCCCTCCTGGGGCCGACCCAGGGTGGGTCTCGGCCCCGGAGCGAACGTAACAGGCCCCAGAGAGGCGCTCGTCAAACGGGTCCAGCCGCGCCGGCTCAAGTCCTTGTGTGGCGCATGTAACTCACCGTCACTGGTCGCGCAGTTCGCGCTTGAGAATCTTGCCGGTCGCATTGCGAGGGAGTTCGTCGACAAAGCGGACCGAGTGGGGAACTTTGAACGTGGCCAGCCGTTCACGACAGAAATTGACAATCGTCGTCTCATCGATCTCTACACCGTCGGTCTTGACGACAACGGCTTGACCAACCTCGCCCCACTTGTCGTCGGGAAGGCCGATCACCGCCACGTCTGCGATGCCTTCGAGGTCGAACAACGTCGACTCGACTTCTGAGGGATAGACGTTCTCGCCGCCGGAGATGTACATGTCCTTCCAGCGGTCCACAATCGACACGTAACCGTCTGCATCCGCCTGTGCAGCGTCGCCGGTGTGCAACCAGCCGTCAGTGATCGCCTCGGCCGTGGCCTCGGGGTTGTTCCAGTAGCCCGGCGTGATGTTCGGGCCCTTGCACCAGAGTTCGCCGATCTCGCCGACGCCCACATCGACGCCATCCTCGCCAACGATCCGGATGGCCGTGTTCATTGCGGGCAGGCCCGCGCTTCCCGCTTTCTCGACGGCCATCTCCTTGCTGATCGACAGCACAAGTGGGCTGGTCTCGGTCATCCCGAACGCTTGGATCAGCGGGCAGCCCACCGATTCCCACATCTTCAGCAGCGGCAGTGCGGCTGGTGCGCCGCCGATGGCCGTCGACACCAAGCGCGAGAAGTCAGTCGATGCAAAGTCAGGGTGCTGGCCCATGAACAAGTAGTTCGCGGGAACACCGAGGAAGTGCGTGATGCCTCGCTCGGGGTCGCTGATCAATTCGAGGGCTCTGCCCGGGTCGAAGGTGCGCATCACCATGGTGGAACCTCCGAAGTACGCCGCAGGGTTCGTGTAGCAGTTCAGCCCACCGGTGTGGAAGAGCGGCAGGAAACAGAAGTTGACCATCGACCGGGACAGGTCGTGGAGTTCGGCCAGGTTGACCGAGTTCCAGAACGACATGCCATGCGTGATGATCGCGCCCTTCGGTCGGCCAGTTGTGCCCGAGGTATACATGATCGTCAGGGGATCGTCGTGGGTCAGTTCGGGCATCACCGGCAGAGTGGTCGAGTCCGCAGCGGCAAGCCCGTCGTCGTAGTTCGCGCTGCGGTCGGGGTGCGCGCCATCGCCACTGAAGACGACCAGGTGCGGAGTGTTGGTGCGCTCCACAAGCTCGGCTGCCATGTCACCGAGTTCCGGATCCGCGACGAGCACGGTGGGGCTGGCATCACTCACGATGTAATCAAGCTCGTGAATCGTGAGGCGCCAGTTGAGCGGGACGAACACCGCGCCAAGCCGGGCACAGGCGAACTGCACCTCGATGAACTCGACTCGATTCTGCGAGTACATCGCCACACGATCGCCTCGCCCGACACCGAAGTCGTCGCGCAACATTGCTGCTGCGCGGCCGACTCGCTCGTGCGCCTCGCGCCACGTGGACGCGACGCCCGGCGATCCACTGAGCGGGTCGATGTCGGCCCAAGCCGCTCGGTTTGGGCTGACCATCGCGTGGTGAGCAACCCAGTCATACGCCGGTGTCGATGTCATACCCAGCATGTTGTCAGGCGCTACGAGGGTCCTTCGACTCAGACCGGTCGACGAAGAATGCGTCGACCGACAGCGTGCACCACAGCAGTCCGCAGGACGCGCCGTCCGGTCGCCCACACCGCAACTCCGGTTGCCAACGTGAGGAGAAACGCTGCCTCGCGGACGAAGACGTTCGTGTAGATCGGCCAGATCTGCCAGTGGATCAGGAATGTCACCATCGACGCAGCGGCAACAACACCGAACACGGGTGCCGCCAGTCGTGGCACTCGCACGGCTGGCAGCCACAACAGCGCTCCGACCAACACGGTGACCATGAGCGCCTGCTGCCACCGATCGAAGTAGAGCGGTGTCGCGCCCATGAGCACCCCAGTGACCAGCAGTCGCTGACGGTTTGTGACCGCAACGTGGCCGGCCCACCCGAGCAGCACGAACCACACCGTGGTGTGCGGTCGGAAGATATTGTTGTACGAGGCACCGAATTCCACCAGCTGCAGCCCGACCGCGGTCGCCCCGAGCAACGCGACGAATGCGAACGCGAACGGCTGCCGACGTTCGAGGCGGCGGACGGGGCCGATCGAAAACAGCAGTGTGAGGACCAGGAGAACCTGGACAAATGCTTCGAAGTACCAGTACTCCCAGCGGCCGTCGCGTCGCCACGCCGAGCCGAAGTAGTTGTTCACGAGGAACAGTGACCCGGCGCTGTATCCGCCGACGAGCAGCATCTGCAGGCCGATCCACATCGACGTGGGAAGAGCAACACGTCCAACAGTGGCGAGCCCTCGGCGAACTGCGCCCGACGCTCCGGCCCCGGCGAGTTGGAACCGGGCGAAGTTGTAGCCGGCGACCGCGAGGAGCGCGTGCGCACCGCCGGCAAGGCGAGCGACACGCATGTGCGTCGCCACGATGATGCAGATACCGATGGCGCGTACGACGACGCTGGTATCAATTCGGGTGGTGAACCGGCGCCGACGTTGGGGCACGTATGCATCGAGTTCGGCAACAGGGCACACGTGCCATCCGTCGGGAAGATCGCCGAGGACGCGTTCGAGCCGAATCGACGCCTCGACGTAGGACAGTGAGTCTCCCCCCAACGAGGCAAAGGTGCTGTGCGGGCGGACGATGTCGACACCAAGCACATCGCGGAATATCTCCGTCGGAGTCTCTGTCTGACACGGTTCGTCGTGCGGGGCCGGGGGCTCGTCGACAAGTTCCAGGATCGCTGCAGTATCAACCTTGCCGTTGGGGAGCCGCGGAATCTCTTCGACCTCGATGACGTGGACCGCCGACGCGGGTACGGGCAGCGCATCAAGTCGCTGCCGCACTGCGTCGGCATGACCGACAGCAACGATGACCACTCGATCGTCGGTGCCCGCTGTGGCAACATCGACGTCGGCACGACTGAGGTCTGCTTCGAGTGCTTCGAGGTCGATGCGGTGGCCGAGAATCTTCACGAATCGTGATCGCCGGCCGACAATTTCGTAGAGCCCGTTCGGCAGGCGGCGACCGATGTCGCCGGTGTGCAGCTGATCGATGTCCCGACCGCGCCGCAGATCCTCCACGCAGGTGGCGTAGCCCAGCATCACATTGGGACCGCTGTACACAATCTCCCCGACGGTGCCAATTGCCGCATCAGTTTCCAGTTCAACCGGGATATCGCTCGGAGACATCGGCGTCAGACGGAACGCTCCCCCGAGGATCGGCCGGCCAATCGAGCACGGATGACCGGCGACCAGTTGTGGCTCGAGCGTCGCCATGCGTGCAGTTGCTTCGGTCTGGCCGTACATCACAACGAAATCCCAGCCATGACGACGGCCGAGGCGGCTCAGCCGCTGGACTTTCGCAGGCGCCAGTCGACCGCCGGCCTGGGTGACGCGACGAAGCGACGGCGCCGAGAGTGGATCGCCGCTGACCCGGTCGATGAGATCGAAGCTGTGGGGCACACCCGACAGCGTGGTGACGCCCCAACGATCGACAAGGTTCCAGAAGCAGGTGTCGACCACTGACGTGTCGGTCACGACGACCGCGGCGCCAACGGCAAGGTGGGAGGTGACAATCGAGAGCCCGTAGCAATAGTGCAATGGCAGTGAGGTGATCGCGACATCGTCGAAGCGCAACCCGAGTGCGTCAGCGATCGCCACAGCGTTGGACTCAACATTGCCGACCGAGAGCCGCACCGCCTTGGCCGAGCCGGTTGATCCGGACGTGCTCATCAGGACCGCGAGGTCTGGGTGGAGATCACTGCTGGCGGCCTCGGCGAACGGGTCACGCTCTGCCGAGCTCCGAATCGAAGCGACGTGTCCACCGCTGAGGCAGGCCAAGTACGTGACAATGGTGTCGATCGAATTGGTCGCACGGAGCGTGACCAGTCGGCGATCTGGGCCGAGTTCGTCTCTGCGCTGCTCGACACGAGTGACCAGCTCGACGTAGGAGACAACCGCGTCGCCAGCAATGAGTGCGGCCCGATTCCCTCGCCGGCGCATTGCCTCAAGGTCCGAGAGACCCGCAAGTCGTTGACCCGGCAAGACCTCCACCTCAGCAACACTAACCGCGAATGTTTAGGTTGCCTAACATTGAATCCGGGTCAGGTCAGATCGATGGCTTCGGTCCGGTCAAGGGTGCCGAGGTCATTGGACTGCACTCGGCTCGTTGACAGCGTCCAAAGGCTGTTGTCGATGACCATCGTGCGCTGCACAGCAGTTTGGAAGCCATTCCAGTCCGGGTAGCAGATTTCGATGCGGTCGAGGCCAGTGGTGTCGATCGTGGGCTCGCCATCCCAGTAGTAGAAGTCGATTTCATCGAGCGGGATCGGGTTGCAGAACAGTCCCGCGGCGCCCCCCTGGTCGTCCGGTCCGCACCCCTGCACCTGGCCACCGCTCTCCTCGACCCAGAAGAACTCGTTGTTCTCGTCGGTGCCGATCTCGTCGGAAGTGAGCACCCGACAGTCGGTTTGCCCGATCGCGCCGACTTCTTCATCGGTGTGCTGGATCCGGCCCTGCTCGGTGATCGTGTTGTTCTCGACCTTGAGGACCACTGCGCCGGAGAATCGATCGTTGAACGACTGCAGCGGCAAGACCGCCGTGTTGGTCGGTGCCCACCAGAGGAACGCACGGTGATCGAACTCGGCATCGCTGAAGGAGTCGGGCATCGTCCACACATCAACCTCGAGCGGGTTCGCGGGATCGCTCACGTCGAACAGCGAGACCTTGGTCCCCGTCGTGCGCCCTTCGTCGGTGGCGTCCTGTCCGACTCCGAGCACGAGGGTGTCGCTGATCGGATGGAGGTACGACGAGTAGCCGGGAATCTTCAGCTCGCCTTCCACGGTCATGTTGCGTGGATCGCTGAGGTCGATGACGTAGAAGGGGTCGATCTGGCGGAACGTGACCACGTAGGCGGTCTCGCCGACGTATCGGACCGAGAAGATCCGTTCACCCTTGCCGAGTCCACCGACGGCGCCGATCTTGACCAGTTGGTCTCCCTCGGCTTCCATCGCCACAATCTGGCTCTCGGAGCCATCGCCTCTCCACGGCGCCCCGCTCGTTGTCGCCACGTAGAACACACCGTCGCGGTCGTTCATCGAGAATTGATTGAGGAGGTGGCCTTCGACCGAGCCGGATGCTTCGTAGCTGGCCGGGCCATCGCCGGCGATCGAGAAACGATGGATTGCGGTTTGATAGTTCTCGTCGAGCCATTCGTTGGTCTGCTCGTTGACGATCGGTTCCCAGATGTTGGTGGTGATGTACATCCGGTCCGCCGACGCGTACACCGTGTCGCCTGACGCTATGACCGAGCTCGTGCCGGTCGGTGCATCGAGACTGCTGGCCAGGTCGAGCGTGACGATCGACAGCATGTCGAACCCACCGAAGTCGGCGGGAGCGTGGATGTTTGCGCAATCGACGAGCTGACCTGACTGGGCGTCACCTGCTGCGTCGGTCACGGTGTAGCCGGGAATCCAGTCCTCTGCGGTCGACTCAAGGATCACCTGCCGATTGGCCTCTTCGGCTTTGTCTTCGGTGCCGGGACTCGACGGATAGAGAAATCCGAGATCCTGCGGCGGCGACGTGACGACGACTCGGGCGGTCTCGCCAATCGAGCGGGCACTGATGTACCGACCGTCGATCAGCATCGTGTTGGCGACCGTCAAGGCATCCGGATTCGAGAGATCGATCTCAATGATCAGGGTCTGCGGTCCAAAGTACGAGCCGGGCACAATGGGTCCGCCGATCGGCGCATCGGGCTCGACTGGTATTGCCTCCTCGACGGCCTCTTCGGATTCGGCGATCGCAACGTCGTCGCTGAAGACCGGTGTCGGACCGCCCCGCCCGAAGTCATTCCACACCTCGCTCGAAGCAAACACAACGGCACGGTCGTCCGTGATGAAGATCTCGTAGCCGTACGCGTATTGCGTCTCGGAACCCAGCACGATCGATCCGCGCTTGATTCCCGTGGTGCCGTCTTCGGAGACGTCGATGTAGTGGAGCGTCTCACCCGTGATCGCCAGGATGCGGTCGCCGTCCGTCTTGACGATGTCCGGCTCGTCGACACCTTCGACCTGAACGTTCGTGGTCGAGAAACCGCCGTCGTCGCCGGCTTCACCCTCAGCGTCGGCTTGGGCGTCGCTGCCGACCGGAGCGTCGGTGGCGCGGCCTTCGCTGGGTTCAGCTGCGGCAACGTCGACGCTCTCCTCGGTGGCGAACACCTCGGGGAAGCCGACGTAGCCGCCACCCTCGAAGCCGTAGGGGCCAACTCGCTGCACGCCTTCGGTGTGCACGTAGCCGAGGAATGCCGAACAGTTGTCGAACTGCTGCAGCGACGCCGGCGCGAAGCCGACCGGGCCGGTCGATGCATCATCGCCTGGATCCGGGACGGGGTTCGTCGTGTCGGGCGCAGTGATATCTGGTTCAGTCGTGAACGGTTCGGTCGAACCAGGATCAGAGCTGTCGGGTTCGCTGGTCGTCGAACCGGAACTGGTGCACGACGCCGCGAGCAATGCGAAGGCCGTCAGCGGGAGAGCAAGAGTGCGCTTCATAGGGATCAGACGTCCAGTATCGACGCTCGGTTCCCTGAGCGGTTCGATTTGTTCCTGCAAGCCTTCGTCAAGATCAGCCTGGTTCACCGAGTTCAAGCAGCCAGCGAGCGTGCTCGCCCAGCTCACCGATTGCAAGGTGGTCGACCAAGGCGCCGGCGTCCGGATGCGTGCTCACCCTGATCGAACCGATCGAACCGATCGCCGTCTCGACGACGTCGGGAACACAATTTTCGAGCACGTCCGCATCGATCTGGGTCGCCTCATGAGCATCACCCAGTCGAACCGTTGCCGATCCGATTTCGGCGACGAGCGGGCGGAGCGCACTCGCCAAGGCTTGGGCGACGGGGCCGAGCCGCTCGGCGCGATCGAGCCGTGAGGCCACCTTGCCGCGGTTCATCAGCGTGTCGAGTGCGGCGAGGCGCCGCCGCATTCGATCCTCGGTGGTGACGTCGTGCATCAGCGCAAAGAACCCCACAACGACTCCATCACGCGTCATTGGATCGATACTCCAGCGAAGTCGAAACGCCGTTCGATCAAATCGGTAGTTGATCGCCTGAGCCTGTACCGATTCGCCCGCCTCGATGTGGGATCGAAGTCGATCAAGAACGCGCCGGTTCGTGAGCGGACCCTGTCCCATCCGCGGCGACCTTCCGATCGCCTGGTTCGCGTCGCAGCGAAAGATCTCCGTGTATGCACTATTGACGAAGGAGATCGTGGGTCCTGGACGGTTGATCTGTGCATCAGTGACGCACACGGCTTGTCTCGATCGCTGCAAGGCCGCCAGGCCGATACGTTCCACACCGACCCCGATCTCCGATGACTCACCGGCGACCAGATTGACCGGCTCGACGAACGAGTCGCGCGGCACCTCATCGTCGAACGGCACGGCCATGATGACGATCGTAGACGGGGCGTCCAACCAGTCCATCAGCAATGAGTGCAGGCCGACAACCGCCGCGGCCGACTCAGGTCAGACGCACAATCTGCAGCTGCCGTCGACGCTCTGCCAAACTCAGCGCATGGGACATGAGTGCTTTGACATCGAGATCACCGACAAGGTTGGCCACATCAAGATGAACCGACCGGAGAAGGCGAACTCGATGATCGCCTCGTTCTGGAACGACCTCCCCGCCATCGTCGACGAGATGTCGGCGTCGGGCTCGGTGCGTGCCGTCGTCCTGTCCGCTGAGGGCAAGCATTTCTGCTCGGGCATGGACCTGTCGGTCTTCCAATCCGACCCAACGCTGTCCGACAGCAACGGCCCGAAGCACCCGAGCCGTCGAGGCGAACGATTCCGCTCGACTGCGATGAAGTTGCAGGACTCGTTCACTGCCCTGGAGCGGGCGCGAATGCCGGTGCTCTGTGCAATTCAGGGCGCCTGTGTGGGCGGCGCCATCGACATGGTCTCAGCTGCTGATCTTCGCTACGCGTCCCAGTCGGCCTACTTTTCCATCGCCGAAATCAACATCGGGATGACCGCCGATGTCGGCACGCTGCAACGCATGCCCCGGCTCGTCGCGGAAGGCATCGTGCGCGAGCTCGCCTACACCGGTCGCCGCTGGTCGGCCGATGAAGCGTTGGCCGCGGGATTCGTCAACCAGGTCTTCGCCGACCAGGAAGCGTTGCTGTCGGGAGTCCACGAGATCGCCGCCGAGATCGCCAGCAAGAGCCCGATGGCTGTCTGGGGTACCAAGAAGTCGATGCAGTACAGCCAGGAGCATTCGATTGCCGATGGCTTGGAATACATCGCCAACTGGAACGCCTCGATGTTCGACACCGATGACATGGCCGAAGCCTTCACGGCCCAGATGGAACAGCGCCCCGCCGACTTCCCCGACCTCTGGCCCGTCAGCCGCGGCCTCTAGCCCTCCGCCTGGTCTCCAGCCAACAGTCACACGAGACCAGGCGGAGGGCTCTCCCGCGGGTCAGAGGTCCGGTGAGTGGGTCGGCGTCGGGTCGATCAATCGTGGAGCACTTCGAGGAGCTCGCCGATGTTATGGCCCTCCTGCAAGGGATGGCGCAACGATTCCGATGTCAGAATCTCGTATCGATTGCGGCGGCCAACCTTCTCGCGCTTGACATATCCAGCGCATTCGAGGTCATCGAGAATTCGTTGCACAGCGCCCGGCGTGATCCCGATGACGTACGCGAGGTCTCGCTGGCGGAGTTCGGCATCTCGACTGAGCGCCACCATCACATGAGCATGGTTCGTGAGAAAGGTCCACGACGGCCGTTCGAGTTCAGGTTCCTTTAAGACCATCCCTCGATCATAGAATTTTCGAAAATGCCTGTGTCGAGTTCAGGTATTCGCTCAGCGAGTCCTGCCAGGTTCACCGTGCCGGTGGACGCGTAGACGAACGCGATACCGAGCAAGAAGAGTGTCGAAGCGAGGAGATTGATGACCACATAGGTCATACCCGACCGAACTTGAGCGCGCTGCGCCTGGTGGGTAAGCAAGACGTAACTCGACACCAGGATCAATTCGAACGCGACGAAGAGCGTGAACAGGTCACCGGTCAAGATCGCGAGGCTCACGCCACCGGTCAGGACGAGCAGCACCGGCCCAACAATGTTCGGGTCAGCGCCCGCTGCCGTGCCACGCTGACCGATCGAGAAGATCTCGACCACAAGAATCGTTGCCGTGGCGACGACGAGAATCAGCGCAGCG
>Ga0209251_1000461_pt1 | contig 36584 bp, 37 predicted proteins | sample SaaInlV_100m_DNA_6_FD_184665 | JGI IMG/M metagenome (GOLD analysis project Ga0209251, IMG submission 184665) | Marine microbial communities from expanding oxygen minimum zones in the Saanich Inlet - Saanich Inlet SI073_LV_10m_DNA (SPAdes) (version 2) | ecosystem: Environmental > Aquatic > Marine... | reverse complement strand
CCGCCGCAGTGCGCCCTCCACTGGCTTGCTGCCACTGCTGCAGCCGGTCGCCGCGCCGCGCCACCCCGACAACAGCCACGCCAGATTGGACCAGAAACCGCGCTGCATATTCACCAAGTCCGGCGCTGGCACCGGTCACACAGGCGGTCTTTCCGCTTAGATCAAACAAGCTATTTATCACGACATCACCCTTGCGCTGTCAGATCAAACTCTTCGTCGGGAAAATACTTGTGTAAACGAATATCTGCCGAGCGCGCATGGGCTTCCATCCCTTCGAGCCGCGAAATCCGGGCGGTGACTTCGGCCACGGATTTTGACGCCTCTCGGGTTGATTTTTGCCATGTCACAATCTTCATATACTTATGAACCGACAAGCCACCCGTGTAATTGGCTGCGCTCGAGGTAGGCAACACGTGGTTCGTGCCCGATGCCTTGTCGCCAAAGGCCACGGTGGTTTCCTCGCCCAGAAACAACGAACCGTAGCATTGCAATTGATCGAGCCACCACGGCAAATCCAACGCCTGCACGGTCAAATGTTCAGGGGCATAGTCATCCGAGGTTGCCACCATTTCCGCGCGGTTTTCGCACAGAATAACCTCGCCATAATCGCGCCATGCGGCCTCGGCATTTTGCCGGTTCAACTCGGGCAGATCAGCAATCAAGCCGTCCATAAGCCCGATGACGTTCTCGGCCAAGGAACGATCGTCTGTGACAAGCCACACCGGTGAGTTGTAGCCGTGTTCGGCTTGGCCAACCAGGTCAGTTGCCACCACCAAAGGGTCGGCCGTGGCATCCGCCAGAACCAGACTGTCGGTGGGACCAGCCACCATATCAATGCCCACACGGCCAAACAGGATCCGCTTGGCCTCGGCCACGAACTGATTGCCGGGACCAACAAGAATATCCGCTTTCGGCAAGCCAAACAGACCAAACGTCATCGCGGCAATCCCCTGCACCCCACCGAGCGCCAAAATTCGGTCTGCACCGGCGATATGCGCCGCATAGACAATCGCCGGGGCAATCCCCACTTCGGGCCGTGGCGGCGAACAGGCGACGATGTTTTTACAGCCTGCCACTTTTGCAGTTGTGACGGTCATAATCGCCGAGGCAATATGCGAATAGCGGCCCCCGGGGACGTAGCAGCCTGCCGCCCGAACAGGGATACTTTTCTGGCCTGCAATCAAACCCGGAATTACCTCATATTCTATATCGGCCAGAGTGGCTTTCTGAGCTTGTGCAAAGCGTTTGACGTTGTCGTGCGCAAAGCGAATATCGGCCTTGAGCCGTTCAGGAACGAGCGCACATGCCGCCTCAATTTCTGACTTTGTAAGCTCGATATTGCCGTCGTAATTGTCAAACTTACGCGCATATCTCAACGCCGCCTCATCGCCGCCCTGCTCAATCTCGTCCAGGATATTTTGAACAATCTCGTTCACATCACTTGCGTCGCTCTTTGAGGTCTTCGGCGCTTTTTTAAGGTATTGCAGCGGCATTTTAGTCTCCTATTCACAGTCTTTATCGGATCGGCGCACGCATCGTGCCCCCGTCACGTCATTTGCATTCAAAGGACCGGTGAGGGTGGCAAAAGCGCCATCTCCAAACAATCCCGAGGTTTAAGTGTTATACACCATAGATATCGACAGAGAGCCACATGGCAGTCTGTGGAAAGTTGAAGGTCAGATACACTCCGGCAAATTGGATCACCATGAGTTGCACCACTTCCGGATAGATATCCCTGAGACCCCAACAAGCAGGAACTCGGGCAGCGTCATATGCCTCCCAACCCGACAAGCGGCGCAAAAGACGCCCAACCATCGATTAGCAATTCGAAAGAAAGATAAATCAAAAACACCAGTCCGGCCCAACACAGCCAGGGATATTTGGTCATAACTTTCATGATAACCGTAGCGAAAAAGGCCATAAATACAATTGCCAGAGCCAATCCGAAGACCAACAAGCCTGTGTCCTCGCGGGCAATCGCAGCCACGGCAAAGACATTATCAATGGACATCGAAACATCGGCGATTGTGATCGTTACCAAAGCGCTCCAAAGTGTCTTTCCCGCCGCATTATCATCCTCTTCCAACCCCTCGGCCGCCTCATCATCCTCGTGTTGCTGCTCGCGAATTTCCAGAAAAAACCGCCAGCAAACCCACGACAACAACAGACCACCAATAAACAAGATACCCGGAATACTGATCAGGTAGCTGGCGATTACGGCAAAGAAAATGCGCAGCCCTGCCGCCATCGCCATGCCCCAGAAAATGGCCTTCTTGCGCAGTTCCGGAGACAGCCCTGCTGCCGCCATGCCGATCACCAGTGCATTGTCACCCGACAAGATGATATCGGCAAAGACGATCTGTACGATATCCCAAAAATATTCCATTATAACACTGCATCCTCTAAAATCATGTCTGAGACTTTCTCGCCGATCATTATCGACGGCGCATTGGTATTGCCAGAGGTGATCACCGGCATGATAGACGCATCCGCCACCCGCAGGCCTTGCAGACCGTGCACCCGCAGGCGATGATCGACCACAGCCATAGGATCACTGCCCATTTTACAGGTTCCCGTGGGGTGGTAGATTGTAACCGCCGTGTTGCGTGCCCAGTTTAAGGTCGCATCATAATCATCCATCCCCACCTCGTGACCGGGTTGATACTCTTCGGTGACATGCGCCTTCAGCGGTTCAAATTGCGCTATCTTGCGCGCAATCTGGATACCCTTGACGATGGTGTTCTGGTCCGTTTCCGTGGCCAGATAGTTCGGGTGAATCTCAGGATGATCATCGGCGTTAGCAGAAACCAATTTCAGATGTCCCACACTTTCAGGGCGCAGTTGCAACACCGACGCGGTAAAGGCCGAAAATGCATGCGGGCCCTCAATCGCATTATCTGCGCTGAAGGGTTGGATATGAAATTGAATATCGGGTGTTTCCAGCCGATCATCAGTTTTTAAAAACCCGGTGCCAAGACTGGCGGCCATGGTCATTGGCCCGGTTTGGCGCAGCAAATACTGCAAACCAATCATCGCCTGTTTAAAATAATTGTTGGTTTCGATATTGATTGTCGACAGATCTGTTTTAAAGATGGGACGGGCCTGCAAATGGTCTTGCAGATTTTTTCCCACGCCTGGCAGATGCTTTTGTGACGTAATACCAACCTCACCAAGCTCGCCCGAATCCCCGATCCCCGACAACATTAATATCTGCGGCGATCCGATGGCACCCGCCGATAAGATAACTTCCCGCGCCGCGTTCAGATGCACCGGCTGGCCTTTGTGCTTGGCATTGACACCCGTGACACGGCCGTTTTCGATGACCAGTTTTTCCACCTGCATATGCGTAAAGATCGTCAGGTTTGCACGCCCTCGGGCCGGATTGAGATACGCCACAGCCGAGCTGCATCTCTTGCCCTTGTTCAACGTCAGTTGGAAATAGCCAACGCCCTCTTGGTCAGCGCCGTTATAATCTGCAGTTTCGCGGTACCCCGCTGCTACCGCCGCTGAAATCCATTTATCGACAATGTCCCGCTTTAACCCTGTCGGAGAGACCGCCAATGGGCCATCGTCACCGCGCATGTCAGGGTCTGAGGTTTCGCCTTTCCAGGTTTCGGAGCGTTTGAAATATGGCAGCACATCATCCCAGCCCCACCCGGCGTTGCCCAGCTGCTGCCAATGATTGAAATCAAGGGGTTGTCCACGCACATACAAAAGCCCATTGATCGAACTTGACCCGCCAAGCACCCTGCCCCGTGGCCATGGGATTGCACGGCCATTCAGACCGGGATCTTTCTGCGCAACGTAGCGCCAGTCGGTTTTTGGGTTGCCCATTGTTTTGAAATATCCAACAGGGACATGAATCCAAGGGTTGCTGTCGCGTCCCCCCGCTTCAAGTACCGCCACCCGATAGCGGCCGTTTTCGCTCAGACGGTTCGCGACCGCACATCCAGCAGATCCAGCGCCAATTATGATATAATCAAAGTCCAAAAATCCCCCATTTATTATTTAATGAGATTATTTTTCCCATTTATTAGCAGATGAATGCGTATAACCTCAAAAAGACGATTCTGGCAATGGGAAGAATCCGCAGACTGAAGAAAATTCATCCCCCCACGATTTCAAGGCTGCCAATGGACTTAAATGTCATCGGCGAAAGCGACCTGGCATTGACGGTGACATGACGGTGACAGAGCCCAATCTACACCTGCAACTGCTGAATCAAACGGTCTAACGGCTAATCAGAAGCAACCCGCAAGCCCACTTTTAAAGCCAAATTTTCTTCACCAAAGATTGACAAATCCCAATCTCGGGTCGAACTATTTCAAAGCCACACAGTGAGCCATTGTCGTCCACACCCACCTGTCTTTTACTGACAAAAATAATAAGCTTAAACCGATTACTATATCTGGTTCGAGTTCAATCCACTGGCTAGGAGTTGCGATTTACTAAATTTGATTAAAAGCTGTTGAGTGAAACAGCTTGATTGATCACGGCCTGTTTGATGCGGTGTACTGATCATCTACGTCTTCAAAAGACGAAAATTTCAGAGAAGTGTTTTGATTGCCACTGTCGAACAGCGCCTATTGTACATTCTCCAAAACCTGGCAAGCCAATGTTTTCATCTGGGAACACGCACCAAAAGGCCAAACGCTAGCGCCGCAAATGCGCCATGGCTGTGACTGCACAACAATGACCGCATCACCAGCTAGATAGCGACCAAAAGACCCCCCAAGCCAAACGGCGCTTTGGTCGGCTTGCTTGGCAAACCAACCAAAGCTATGGATTCCAGATCATAATGCCTTGCTATTGGCCAAAGACTTGGTTTGGCATCCAAAGAACGATCTGTGGGAAAATGAAGATTAATGTTAATCCTATGAGCTGGATCAACATGAACTGCATCATACCCAAGTAGATATCTTTAAGATCCCAGTCCGGCACAACACCCTTCAGGAAGTACGCCGACAAGGCCACAGGTGGTGACAACCACGCCGTTTGCAGATTCACCGCAACAAGAATGCCGAACCAAACCATGAGGTCGTACCGGTTCAAGCCATGGATATCCAAAGCCACAACAGTTGGCAGAAGCACCGGCACAACGATTAACACGATCGGCACCCATTCTAGCGGCCAGCCAAGAACAAAGATTAGCGCCATCACCATTAACAGGATCAAATAGGGTGACATATCCAGCCCTAAAAGCATCTCTGTCATCATCTTGGGGGTACCAAGATTTGAGAATTCCGCTCCAAAAAAGTTTGAGGCAGCCACAAGGAACATGATCAATACGGTAATTTCCAAGGCTTTGATCAAACTGTCAAAAAATCCAGACATCGTAAATTTGCGATACCCAATCGACAAAAGGATCGAGCCGAATGCGCCCATTGCCGCAGCTTCCGCCGGTGTGGCAAAACCCAATAGAATGGACCCCAAAGCAAACGAGATCAAAATGGTGGGCGGCATGAGGCCGGCAAAGAATTCATCCCAAAGATCTGAGAATTCAAAACGGCTCTCTGCATCGCTCCGATAAATGGGCATAGCCAAGACCCCCAACAGGATCATAAAGGCAAACAAAACGACGGACACAATTGGAAAGCCGCCCGCCCAATTCGCCACGACCATGTATCCATGGAACAAAATTGCCAGAGGAACAGCAACGCGCAAAGCCATAAGATTGCGATAGGAGCGATAGGCCAACAGCAAAACACCCCCCACCACAATCAATCCGCCAAATGGCAAAACGCCGCCAAAGTTTCCACCAATACCAAGACCGAAGACCCGGCAAATGGTAAGGACCCCCAGAGCTATGAGAGCAACTTCGGCACCATAGAAATCAGAAGTTTCCGGTTGGTCTTCGTCTGATAGAACAGGTCCAAGCTCTGGGTTCAACCAACACCGTCCCAAAGTGTAGACAAGGTACAATGTTGCAAGAAGCGCTCCTGGGATAAACGCCCCGCGGAACAGATCCAGAGTAGACACTTCCAAGACGGGGCCCATTACGATCAACATGATCGATGGTGGGATCAAAATACCCAGCGTGCCACCCGCGGTAATCGTACCGGCAGCAAGTTGAACATTATAGCCCGAGCGGTTCATTGTTGCCCCCGCCATAATACCCAACAACGTCACAGAGGCTCCCACGATACCCGTGGCTGCCGCAAAAATTGTGGCGACGATTAACACGGCTATATAAAGTGCACCGCGCACGCGGGACATGATCATCTGGATAGACGAGAATAAACGTTCCATGAGGCCCGCTGCCTCCATGACGATACCCATCAAGATGAAAAGAGGCACCGCCATGAGTTGGTCGTTCAGCATTGTCGAGTTGGTGTTCAGCGTCATCAGAAGCGTTGTGAGTTTGAAGTTGGACCCCCAAATACCGAACACAAAGGCCAAAAAGATCAAGGTGAACGAAATTGGAAAGCCGATAAAAATCACAAAGATCATTGCGGCCAGCATAATCAAACCAATCGTGGGTTTGGAGAGGTTTGGACGTGCAGACATGATGTCACTAAACCATTCACCACCCGGCGTCACACCCGGATAGAACACGGCCATGACCACCCAAAGTAATGCGATAAAATATACGGGCAGCGCCCTGACAAAGTAGCGTTCACGCTCTTTGCCCATTTTGTGAAAGGCGCGGAAAAGCTCTGGAAACCCTTGCAGCAAAAGCAACAAGCCGCCAACCGGCATTGCCAACCGCGCGGGCCACAATAGCGGCTCCCACGGGCTATCAAAAGCGGTCTCGCCTGTCCTGTAGGCAATTTCCCAATACTGGACGGCAATGATCGTAAAAAACAGCATAGAAGGTATGAAAAACGCCATATAGAGCGCCGCATCAACCGTTGCCTGTGTTTTGTTGGACCAGCTGCGATACAAAAAATCGGCGCGGATGTGCACGCCGCGCATCAGGCCATAGCCAGCAGCCCCCATAAATAAAACGCCTGCAATCATCCGGCTGATGTCGTAGGCAAACATCGTCGGTCCAAGACCCAAGGCGCGGGCGGTATCATCCCAACCATACCCTGCCATGATACCAAAGGCGTTTCGGGAAAACACTTCGATCACCACAACGCCGATCAAAGGAACCATCAAAAGGCACAAGATTTTACCTGCCCAGTCATTGATCAAATCAATCCACCCCGTGATCGGGCGCTGCCACGGCGTCATATCTTCGGGTGTTTCCCCCGGTTTTTCTGTCCGCCGTTCCGCGATCAATTCGTCCGCGATTTCCAAGTCGCCGGGTACAACCTCTTCAGCCATGCCCCGTTCTCCCTTCCTGTAATATCCCCATAATAAAGGGAGCTTTCTTTCTTAGGAAAAAGCCTAATGCTCTTGCCAAAAATAGATGATAAACAAACAGATGCTTGGGGCCCCTAAGGGCCCCGCACATTGTCATCAGAACATTACTTCAAAGTGTCAGCGTGGGCTTTACCCAAGCTCGCGTTTGACGCCTGCGCACCGGCCCAGAATGGAACTGCGATGTCAGCAAAGTCTTTTTGTGACTGCCATACTTCTGCAAAGAACTCATTGTCGTCGGACGCTGCTTGAAGAAGCTTTTTCGCCGCTGCCATGTATTCTGTGAAGTAGTCTGCAGGGGTATCTTCCAAGATAACACCGTGGTTCTCGGTCAAATCCTTCAGCGCTTTGCCGTTTTCATAGATACGGTAAGACATCGATTTGGACAAAGACGCGTTTGCTGCAACTTCTATGGCTTTCTGTTCCGTTGCTGTTAAACCTGCGTATACATCGCCATTGATGTAGAGGTCGGCATTCACAACAACCTGGTGCAAACCCTGAAGGTAGTAGTGCTTAAGTACCTTTTGGAAACCAAACACTGAATCCGGCTTTGGGCAGCACCATTCAGCCGCATCGATCGCACCTTTTTCAAGCGCAGGAAGAATGTCACCACCCCCCATAGCAACAGCGGCAACGCCAATGTCATTATACGCAGCACCAACCATGCCTGGAGGTGCGCGGAAGCGTAGTTTACGGAAATCATCCATAGAAGCGATTGGCTCTGGGAACCATCCCAATGCCTCTGGGCCAACTGGCTGTAGCATAAAGCCTTTTACGTTAACACCCATCTCGTCCCAAAGACGGTCGTAGAGTTCTTTACCACCACCGTATTGAAACCAAGACAGAAATGCCAAGGCATCTAGACCAACACCGGCGCCCGCAATCGGAGCACCAAACAGGTTCGCCGCCGGGTGCTTACCACCCCAGTAGTGGGTCCAAGCAAAGCCGCCCTCTACAAGGCCAGCGTCAACCGCATCAATGATGTCGCGCGGGCCAACAACAGCACCTGCCGGCAAAACTTCGATTTTCACAGAGCCGCCTGTGAGATCTGCAACATCTGCTGCAAAGCTCTCAACCATGCGTACTTCGTCAGTCGAATTTCCTAGCACAGACTGAATACGAATGACGGTTTCGGCCGTAGCAGCCGAGGCTATCATCGCAAGAGCCGCTGCCCCTGTAGTAAGAGTTTTAACATTAAACATCAAATTACCTCCCATGATGTCGCAACCCCCGAAACGTGTATTATTGCTGCCGTGGTCGAGGGTTTTGCCCCAGCAGAATTTGAAAGTGGGCAAAATGAATAGCACATCTTACTCACCACTTCGTCGAATGAGGCCTCAATGGTCATTGAGCAGCCCCTAACACCAACGCACTGGCGGTCTCGCCAATCATAATCGCTGGAGTATTCCTATTGCCGCTGACAACCACCGGCATGATTAAGGCGCCCGAGATCGGTAGGCCATATACCCCGTTGACACGCAATTTATGGTCGGCAGCCGCCATCGGGTCGATCCTCAATTTACAGTTTCCTGCTGGATGATAAGCTGTCACCAATATGCTTCGCCACCGCACATCCATCCGATCCAGCACCAATTATGATCTCGTCAAACTTCAAAAATTCCCCCATTTATTAATTAATGAGATTTTTTTTCCCATTTTTAGTATTTATTAGCGTATAACCCCATAAAGACGATTCTGGCAATGGGAAGATTTCGATGACTGAAGAAAATTCAACGCCCACAAATTTACGATCGCTTCTGATCATGGAGGTCATCGGCTTAAGCGACCGGGCGTTAACGGTCACCGAGATCAACCAACATGTTAATTTGCCCAAACAAACCGTCTACCGGCTGGTTAAAACGCTTGAAACTGAAGGGTTTCTACTGCGGGAAGGCAGCAGCAACAGTTTTCGCCCCAGCCGTCGATCACGCTTGATTGGCGCGGGCCTATTACACGCATCCCGGGTTCACATCACCCGTCATCAAATTCTTCTCGACGTGGCCGCCGAGGTCAAAGAGACCGTGAATTTTGTAATTCCCCAAGAAACCGGCATGCATTATCTGGACCGGGTCGAAACCGATTGGCCGTTTCGCATTCAAATGCCGCGCGGCTTTAATGTACCGTTCCACTGTACGGCAAGCGGCAAAACTTTTATGGCAAGCCTGTCAAAATCAGCCCGAGAGAAATTCATCGCCGGATTAAGCCTTAAGGAACACACCCAAAACACCCACACCACGGCCGATAGCCTTTTGAAAAATTTAAAACAGAACGCCAAACGCGGGTTTGCGCTGGATGAGGAAGAATTTGTCGAAGGCATGGTGGCCGCCGCCGTGCCAGTAACCGATCATAAAGGACGTTTTGTTGCTGCATTGGCTGTTCACGGTCCAAAGCAACGCTTGTCACTCGCGCAGGCCGCAGCTTGTGTGGATTGCCTCCACAGCGCCGCAGACCGCCTCAGACACGCTATTTTTACATAGAACTTAGCACACCAGGCCGCTGCTGACAGCGGCCGCTACGGTCTATGCCTGAGAGCGAGCCTCATGGCCTAATATGAACAATTCTCACCCGCAGGACAGGCACTGCTGTTAGCGTTGCGAAAATCCACAAGGGCATGGCCATTTCAGCTTGGGAAACTCTGCTTGCCAAACGTGGCGCAGACTGATGTTATACACTGTGCACGTCGGCGTCAGCCACCGGCCCCCTGACAGCGCAGAATATCAACCAGAGACCGCGCTGCAAGGAAGCCGCCCATGACCCGCTATCCACTTTTTGGATTACTCACAGCAATCCTAGGGGCGCTGCTTCTATCCCCGGACACGCTGCTGATGCGCTGGGCCGAGATGGATGGCTTTCACATGCTGGCCTGGCGTGGATTGCTGGCCGGTTCAATCTTTATCACGCTTTGGTTCATAACCCGGCAAGGCCGGCGCGCAGAAGATATTGCGAACCTGAAACGGCCCTTTGGTCTTGGATTGATCACCTGCCAGTTTTTTAATGCGACCTTGTTCAGTCTTGGCGTATCCATTGCACCGGTGGCCTTGGTGCTTTTGGGCGTTGCCACAGTGCCAATATTTGCCGCATTATTTGCCTATATAATCTTGCGCGAGCCGACAGAGACCAAAACTTGGATCGCAATCGGTGCAGTTCTGTGTGGCCTGTCGGTTGCTGTGTTCACGCCTGAAAATGGCCATGTGCAGATCAACATCTGGTCGCTTGTCGGAGCATTGGCCGGTCTTGGTGTCGCTGTGACACTGTCGATGAGTTTTGTGCTGATCCGACATCAAAAAACCGCGCCCTTTTTATTGGCAATCGGAATAGGCGGGCTTTTGTCTGGATTATTTGGCCTGCTGATGACGGGATTGGGCAACATGACCGATGGGAACATCGGCTACATCATTTTCACCGGTACGATTATTCTGCCAATCTCATTTTTCCTGTTATCTTTTGCCGCACGCTACACGCACGCCTCCAATGTCAGCCTCGCGCTGCTGTTAGAAACGGTTCTTGGGCCGGTTTGGGTCTGGATAGGAACCCCAGAGCGGCCAACACCGATGATGTTATTTGGTGGATTTATTGTGATTTTAAGCCTTTTGACCTACCTGATCGTTATGAGACGTCAAAAGTGATTTAATAAACCGCTGTGATTATATTTGTAGTTTTGGCAAAAGCACCATAAACATACATAATCCTGTGTCTAAAAGTGAGGCTAAAGTGGCTAAATCGTTTTTAAGTGAAGACCTCGTCATCGATGGCAACATCAACAGTAAAGGTGATTTAGAAATAAAAGGATCCGTGACTGGAGATATTAATGCTGGGTCAATTTCCGTGCTGGAACTGGGCAAGGTTCAAGGTGCCGTAAAAGGTCAGGATATTACTGTGAACGGGTCTGTAACCGGTAAAATTGAGGCAGAAGATCTCACCCTGTCAAGTTCGGCTAATGTTTCGGCCGACGTCACATATGGACGTCTTGCTACGGAAAAAGGCGCTCAGATCACCGGCAAACTAGCCCTTAAACCCTAAACAGCCAAACTCGTATTAAACGCAGCTTATGCGGCCTGTAACCTACCTCAGTGGACAGGCTTCAGTGGCCGATGCATCATGGGTTAATGCCATCACAAAGTTAAATTATGGGTTGAATCGCTTGGCGCAAAGCAAAAACCCAAGTCTCGAGCCCTTGGTTGCGCGCTGCTAGTCTAATCATTTTTGATGATTTTTAAGGCTTTCAACACCTTTGAGAAACCTTTGCATACCACCACTCTTGGTAATTTTTGGAAATTTCTCTCTTGTTTTCATTGAGTAAAATTATGGAAATTCATTAAAACTGGGTTTATACAAAGGTCTCTTTGAGGGCGTCTAGACCTCAGTGAGCGCATTGCGGAAATAAACCATTAGCCAGACCTAAGTTATGCCATCAGCTTTCTCGACCCTCACAACCAGACCTAAAACCCAAGACACAAAGTGAACAAGCTGAAGCCGCCCCGCAGCCCATCACATAGCGCTCACCGTGGCCACCATCACCCGCACGGCCGTCTTGAGCGTTTCAAAAGGTTAACTGGGTCCCAGCCAAAACCGAATACAATCGAACTGCAACACATTAACACTCACCCAAATTTCAAATAAACTATAATTTCTAAACCAATAAACGCCGTATCTATTTCTAAATAAGAGGAAAATATCATAAAATCAGATAGTTGAACCTTTTCAATTAGGTTGAAATTCAATTCCATTGCCTCGCTCTTAAAATATGTTCCGAGTTGAACGCGGCCACGTTTTAGGACATTCTAAACCCACCAGAAATATCACACCGCAATGGAGTGACCTGATGTCAAACGAACGGCTTATTCGCAAAATTGCAGTTATATTCGTTACTGATGTTGTGGGATTCAGTACCTTAATGGAGCGAAACGAAGCTTTAACTCTAAACAGCCTGCGCGCATGTCGGGCGATTTTGGAAGATCTATTTCAAGAGCATAGCGGACGCATTTTCAATACTGCGGGTGATTCTGTTCTGGCTGAATTTCAAAGCGCCGTTTCAGCGACCATTTGCGCAACAGAATTCCAGAAACTCATACAAGAGCGCAATACCTCTGTCGCGCCCGAGGCCAAAATGCATTTCCGGGTCGGGCTCAACATGGGGGATGTAATCGTCGAAGGCAGCAACCTGTATGGTGAGGGTGTCAATGTTGCCGCCCGGCTTGAGGCGCTCAGCCAAGCAGGCGGTGTCTGTCTGTCTAAAAACCTCTATGATTTTGTCAGTCAAAAAGTCGAACTTTCGTTTAATGATCTTGGTACCCAAAAAATTAAAAATACCCACGTACACGCTTATGACATTGCTCTCGAAGGCATCGCCGCACGAAATACAGCATCCGCCAAACCCGCTGTGGACAAGGCCACAAACAAGCCCCCGTCGGTTGCGGTTCTGCCTTTTGTGAACATGAGCAATGACCCCGATCAAGAGTATTTTGCCGATGGGGTGACCGAGGATATCATCACAAACCTGTCGATGTGGAAAACATTTCCCGTCATCTCGCGTAATTCCAGCTTTAGTTTCAAGGGTACAGGTACCAAATCAAAAGAAATCGCGCTACAACTTGGGGCCCGCTATCTGGTCGAAGGCAGCATTCGCAAGGGTGGAGACAAAGTCAGGATTACCGCCAATCTTATCGATGCAAATGATGACCGACAAATCTGGTCTAAACGCTGGGACCGCGCTTTGGACGATATTTTTGACGTGCAGGACGAAGTCTCACAAGAAGTCGCGGCCATGGTCTCACCGACGCTGCGCGGGCAAGAACAAAAACGCGCCGCCAATCACAAGACCGAAAACCTGAGCGCTTGGGACGAATACATCAAAGCCCTCAGCGCCTTTAATGCTGAGGCTGATTTTGAAACGGTCGAAGACTTGTGCCACCGCGCCTTTGCATTGGACAAGCAATTCACCGACCCCTATTTCCTCTATACCAAAGCCCTATTGAAACTACGGTATTCACCACAGGGATATACTCAAAAAGACGTCATCTTCGAAAAATTGTCTCGGGCGGCAAAATTTGTCTATGGTCTCGACCCGGAAAACTCGGCAGCTATCAACTGTATGGTCAACGTGCATTGGATGAACATGGATATCGACCGCACGCTGGCGCTTTCGCAAAAAGCGCTGGACATAAATCCCTATGACAGTAACGCAAACTTCTCAATCTCGGTTGCCTATGCTCAAAACGGCGATTTTGAAAGTGGTATCAGACATTTAAACTGGGCTTTTGAACTGGATCCAGTCAGTAAACGCGACTGGACCGTCGCATTGATTATGATGAATATTGGCGCGGACCATCTGGATCACGCGTTGTCACTGGCCAATAATGCTCTCGCTGACCATGCCAGCGACACCCGCTACCTGGGTTTTAAGACCGTCATATTGGGATTGCTTGGCCAAGAGGACGCAGCCGCTGTATGCCTGAGCGACTTTTTGGCCAACAGGCCCGAAATCAACAGCTTGGACGATTACGAAAAGGTCGCACCCGATGCGATCAAGCAAAAAGCGCTGACCGGCATGCGCAAGGCCGGCTTGCATTAAACGGCTGTTCGCGCCAATACGCCTCAACACCGATACGTCTAAGTCGAAATTTGTGCCGTTTAGATCAATCAGGACAGGCCAATCATGCTATTGGCCATACGACCAGTGACGGCCAAAACTGATGCCTGCCGCAGCAGAGGCAAACGATAAAGCGCCTTCTAGCAGCATTCAGTCGGCCCATTCAGTCGGCAGCAGCGCCCTCACGCATTTTTCGTGCAAATATAAAAGACTTAACGCACAGAAATACATAGCCTGCGCCGGTCACTGCCATAACCAGCTTTGACAGCCCCGCCCATGGATTTGAAAAAGGCCCGCCCTCAGATGCAAACCCCCGCAAAAAATCCAGACCGCCCAGACAGACGATCAAGCCAAGTGTGACAGCTATATGCATGAAAAGTTTGGTTTTCTCAGGCATTCTAATCGTCATAAACCCCATCACCCCAATGGGCAGACCAAACAGCGCAGGGATCAATGAAGTCCAAGACTCACTCTGGCCTAGAAGGGTTACCAAAACCGCCCAGACAATCAGGAACGCCCCATAAAATAACGTAACCTGTTCCATGGTCTTACCCAGGACTGTAAATTCGCTTTTTTCCATAACTGCTCTCGTTTCTTGTTGTGACCGCCACGACAACATGATCGCCGGGAACCTGCAGAGGTTTGACCCAGACCAACAAGAAGATCAACGGCTGATGTCGTAATCCCGGCTTATGCCTAGTTTCCAGTCAATGTCGCAGCCAAATAGCGCGTCACGGCACGCTAGAGATTGGATTTATCGACCTGTTTACGCAGTTTCGGCAAAAGTACGCGGGCATCTTGGCTGAAAGGGTCGATTTGGAGAACCTTTTCATAAGCCCGAATCGCATTACTAAGATCGCCACGCTGCATATTAATCAAGCCGAGCCCCGATAAGGCGCCAAAATGTCGTGGTTCCCGCGCCAAAACCTCATTTATATCATCTTGAGACCCATTAAAATCGCCCAACACATAGCGTACCGTAGCCCGCTTGTTCCACGCCTCCATAAAGTTAGGGTTAAGCGCGATCAAGGCGTCAAAAGTCTTTTCGGCCAGAGGGTAGCGCGCCGCATTCATCTGGCTTACCCCGATCTGCATCAACTTTTGCTGTTCCGCATCGGCTGCCGCCCCCGTCCAACGGGCCCAGATCTGTGCGATAAGACCCGCCGAGACCGAGCGGCTTTGACTTTGTGAGAGCCTGTCCAACAAAGCCTCCGGGGATTGCGCCCACACCGTGCCAACCCACAAATAACTTGTCAAAATGAGAAAGCCCATGATCTGCCGCATTACAACCTCCTGCTTTTTTTCATTAGGTTACTTAGTGCTCAGGATCAAAATAAACAGTGCACAAGGCGAACCCGAAAACGTGGTTCGGGCGCGCAGCTAAATGGTTTTTTCATTTAATGACTATCAGGCCGGCATCGGTTGGGCCTATCACGTGCATCTCGCACCGCTGCGCAGGCCCCAATCCTTTATTCTCCAATCGTATTAATCTTTGGGTCCAATTTTCTAGATCTATTTTCTTGGATTTATTTTTCTTTAGGTTTATCTTTTGGGGGTGTTTCCACAATCTCAATGTCCCGGTCTTTGACAATCTGCGCCAGGCGTTCCAGAGAAACCCCATCGTCGTTTTTTTTCTTATCAAACACCGATAAAAATTTTGGGTCTTGCGCCATGATGCATCCTTTTTCCTAAAACCGGCAGCTCCCACGCGTTAAGAACCTGATTACACTTCAACCCTATGTAATCACAGCGCGCAGGACTGGGAAAGAATTAATCACTTGGTCCAGCGCAATGCCGATCTTCCAATTCGGCCCCCTTCAAAAAGGCAGAGTGGTCAAGCACGCCGCCCAAAGGTCAACCCGACTGCAATCACTGCCTGCCCCTTAGGAAGCGCTAGTATTTTCGAGAACATGCGCTTTATAGAGCGCTTGTATCCGCGCGGTGACAGGTCGGTCGCCGGCTCCAATAGGTTTGCCGTCAATCTCAGACACCGGTGTTTGCGCCCCAAAACTGCCAGTTAAAAACGCCTCGTCGGCGCCATAGGCCTGATAAAGCGAGTAATTGCGTTCAAATACCGGGATTCCATTGGCACGGCACAGATCGATCACTTTCTGGCGGGTCACACCGTTCATGCAATAATCACCGCTTGAGGTCCAAACCTCGCCGCGGCGTACAATAAAAAAGTTACAGGCATTCGTGGTGTTCACAAACCCCAGCGGGTCGAGCATCAAGGCCTCATCCGCCCCCGCTTGCTCGGCTTGCAGACAGGCAATCACACAGTTTAATTTTGAATGGCTGTTAAATTTAGGGTCCTGCGATGTTGGCAAACCGCGCACCTGCGGCACCGTGGCCAAACGAATGCCGGCGCTGTGCAAACGGTCTTTGGGTTTGGAATGCTCCATGATGATTACCAGTGTCGGACCGCTGCGCGACAACGACGGATGCTGAAAAGGTTTGGCCTTAATCCCACGGGTCAACATCAGACGCACATGCGCGTCATCGGTCATATTATTGGCTTTGGCGGTCATTGTGAGCGCCGCAAGAATACCCGCCTTATCCATCCCAACCTCAAGGTTGACCGCTTTGCAACTGTTGAAAAACCGGTCCATATGGTCGTCAAAAAACGCCCACTTACCATTATAAAGACGCATCCCTTCCCACATGCCGTCCCCCAGAAGAAATCCGCTGTCATAGACCGACACTTTGGCGTCATCGCGGTGAAAAAGCGATCCATTTATATAGATCTGAATATCGCGATTTCTGACGTCCTCTTCGGCATCATGGGTGGTATGGGTGTCATTGGATGTCATCATGTCGCCGACCTTAAATAGATGCGTCTATAGTGTTTCATCTTCGTGTGTGGTGGCAGTTACCCTAACGATGCCTGCCACGTCGAAAGCTGGTGTGAGCGGCGATAATTCAAGGTATGGACACAAAACCTGACCAGTAGCTACGGTGCCGCCACCCCTAAAGCGCCCCCTCGCCAGCAAAGCGACGATCACTCGTCTGCCTGATGCACTTCGATCACATTGCCATCTGGATCATAGAAAAAAATCTGCCGCCATCCGGCAACAGCGGCATTGCCCCAATCTGAATACTGCACGCCCTGCGCCTCAAGATGGGCTTTAAAAGTGTCCAGATCATCGGTGCGATATGCGATATGCCCATGAGACACCGGATTGACGATATGCCCAGCCCGGAATCCGGCCAACACATCTTTTTGCGCCAGATGCATCTGAATATGGCCATCAGACACGAAAGCAACATCGCCAGAGTAGCCCTTGTTTTTCTCAAGCGTTGGAAGTCCGGCACTTTCTTCAGTCAACCCCAGTACACCACGGTAAAATCCATTCATCTGCTCGACGTTCTGGGTTGATAGGTTGATATGGTGCAATGTTAATTTCATCCCTGACATCCTTGGTAAGCGCAAGCTTGCTTTTTCCTGTCTATAAGGCCCGAAAGCCACCGCCACAAGTATGACCCCGCTCGCGCAAAACGTCCCACTACTAAAGCGCTTGTGTTCGGGTCAGGGCTCATGACCCGAAATGACGGTTGCGGCGCGATAAATTGCCGATCGGAATCTTTGGCAAGATTTGCAGAGCGTCTTGCAATACCCGGCAGATGTGCTGCGTTTTTCGGTCGTAGAATACCTGCGATAACCTTTTATCCTGCGAATATGGCGCGTATTTTATCGCTGTCACAGACCTTGTCGCCCAATGGGAATTTTGCGTCGGGCAAGTCTTTTAAAAGATCATCCATGCCCTTGAAGTCACTGCACTGGTTTTCTTTCAGTTGAAAGCTGTTACGACTGTGCTGATTGCGGCACAACCCGTGATGTCTGGTGTTCAAGCCACTATTAAAGCACCCTACCCGCCTTGGCTCATCGCCCCTTTTCAAGCTCACTCGACGAACGGTCCACATTGAGGCTGGGTGCATCAATTATCCGTAAAACGTCATTGGTCGCTTAAGGTTTTACACATCTTTACAGATACATCCAAAAACGCCGTTTTCAGGCCGTCGACTGCGCCTATTATACAGGGGTTTGAACGAGCCACACTCTTAAGGGGTATCCCTTCTATTGCCGCCGTTCCTTTGGGAAGAACAGCTTGGCCCGTCCCAGTTGCTCTTAGCTTAACCAATGCAATTCAGACATGAAAATCCTCTTACCATCCTGAGCTGCAATTAATTGCAAAGAAGAGCCACACATGTGTCAAAGGCAGCAACGCGGAGAAAGCCGGCTTTCATTTCGAGGGTCGAGTTGACCTATCATTAGGACCATTGCAAGTTTTGATCTATAAGACATCTCTCCAATAGGAGCGCCATATGACCGAACCTTTGACTTCTGCGCCTATCCTTGAAACGGAACGCCTAATCCTACGCGGCCCGGTCAGAAGCGACCTCTCGGAATTTACCCGGTTCGTCACAAGCTCACCGAGAATGAAGGCACAGGAAGAAACGGTCAGCAATGAAGACGCTTGGTTTCATTTTTTGACAGGTATTGGTCATTGGCAATGGCATGGGTTTGGTTTTTTTACACTCATTTCGCGTGGGGGGCACATTCCGCTTGGTCGTGTGGGGTTGCTTAAACACGCGAACTGGCCCGAAGTTGAGTTGGCATGGCATCTTTTTGAAGGGGCCGAGGGCAACGGGTACGCGACTGAAGCTGCGCAAGAAATTCGTTCTTGGGCCTATCAAAGCCATGGCCTAAATCAACTGGTCAGCTACATACATCATGGGAACCGTCGGTCGCAGGCCGTTGCAAAACGTCTCGGAGCAGAGACGGATGGCAGTCGCGCTGATCACGAACCAGACGCTGAGATTTGGCGCCACCTAGCTGTGAAATGATAAATCTGTGTCTTCTCAAACTTCGAACTGCATTTTAAGTATATTTAATCTCGGCTCTGATCCGGTTCCCCACTATTTTCACCAGTGCCGAGGCCCCAACCCTAGACCCAGCCCTGATCCTAACCCCGACAGTGCGATCGATACTGTCTTCAAAATATCACGGAACAGTAAAATATCACAGAACAAGTGGCCCGGAAACACAAGGTCATAAGCTTTCACAGGCACAGCGCTAGATTATAAAAGCCTCACAGAAGCAGTTTTACTGCTCGTATGCGTCTTTCAGCGCCCAATAGGCTTTGGTTCCGGTCAGTTTCTTGCTGAACTCGGCATAGTTCCAAGGCGTTTTGCCATCTTTGGCCAGAGCGGTTGCATCTGCATTAAATTCCAGCAAAACCAGCACTGCTTTTGGATCGCCCCGCCATACCGCCTTATGCAGCGGTGTCCAACCCTGTCGGCTGCGGGCATTTACATCGGCCCCGGCCTCCAACTCACTGCGAAGATCTGCGAGGTCAGCCGTTTTCCACCAGCTGTCATCACACAGCTTTGGACAGGCCGCCGTGACAGATGCCGCTTTGGCTCCCAGCAGGGCAATATAACCCGGTGTTCCTTTCAGGTTTTCATTTTCCTTAGCCAGATCAACGGGTGTCTGTCCGTCAATCCCGATTATAGTGGTATCTGCACCCGCCTCCAGTAAGCCGACAATAATTTCTGAACTGCCGGTCAAAACCGCCCAATGCAACGGTGTATGTCCATAATTATCCACATCATTGATGCCAATATTTGTTGTGAGCAACGCCAAAACCACATCTGGAACCCCAAAGCCCGCCGCCCAGTGCAACATGGTCGAGCCCCCAAGATCGCGGTCGCTCATATCAAGCCCTCTGTCCAACTCGACGATGATGTCATTTACTTTAGCCTTTTGCCACCATTCTTGTTCACACAGTTTGGTACATTGCCCCCAAACAGGGGCTGCCGTCAGGATCGGTAGGACAAGTGAGAAAGCCAACAGGCGCTGTTTCATAGGGTGTCTCCGGCGTAACCAGTGGGGCATAAGCCCGTCAGTCGAATGTTTTCATAAGACTATACATACGCAGAACCCGTCGATGTCGCAATATTAATCAGGTCAACCCACCGCGCCAGTGGACCTTATCCCCGGTGAATTATCTCCGGATTTGGGCTGTGTATTGACGCTCGATTGGGCACAGACCGCCAACTGTCAACGCCAGTGCAGATCGCAAAGCCCTCACAGTGTGGCGGGGGGCCCGCGCCAACAGTATCTGCGCCTTTATAACACGCGGTCGCGCGGTGGCAGCCCTGAAAAGAAATCCATCAGGTTATCCACCACCCGAAAGCCCATTGCCTCGCGGGTTTCGCGGGTAGCACTGCCCAAATGAGGCAGCATCACAAGGTTATCACAATCGCGCAGTTTTGACGATATATGCGGTTCACCATCAAAGACATCCAATGCAGCGCCACCGATGGTCTCGAACCATAAGGCCTGCGCCAAGTCGTGCTCATTGATAATTTCGCCACGCGCAGTATTGATCAAAAACGCATCGGGTTTCATCAATTCAAGCTGAGCACTGCGGATCATATGGCGGTTGGCCGCTCCTCCGGGGCAATGCAGAGAGACAAAATCGCAAAGGGGCATCAGATCTTCGATACTATCGACCTGAGTTGCATTGCACTTGGCCAATATGTCTGCTGCGACCGGGCTGCGGTTTTGCACAATAATCTTCATACCAAAGCCGTGATGGGCCCGCTTTGCCATTTCCTGACCGATCCGACCGTATCCGATCACACCGAGTGTTTTGCCAGAAACTTTCGTGCCCACCAGATGAGTCGGGCGCCACCCTGCCCAAGCATTATCGCGAATCTCACGGGCCCCCTCTGCGGCACGGCGCGCCACCATCAACAAAAGTGTCATCGCCAGATCAGCCGTACACTGCGACAAAACATCAGGGGTATTTGTCACAGTAATATTGTGACGAGCCGCAGTTTCGGCATCAATATGGCTGTACCCGACTCCATAATTTGCCAGAATTTTCGTGCGTAACTTCGGCACATCCATCGCCTCTGATGACAGCGTATCAGTCACTGTGGGCAGAACGGCATCATAAGACGACAGCGCCGTACGAAACTCTTTGAGACTAAGCGGCTTATCGCCTGTGTTAAGTACGGCATCAAAGCGCTCAGTCAGCCTTGCTTCCACTGCGGCAGGCCAGCGACGGGTGACAAGAATGCGTGGTTTCATCCCGTGATACCCTCCAATCACATAACACTAGCGATGGTTTCACCCATCACCGTTGGGTTCGCCGCAACGGTCACCCCGGCGGCTGTGAGAATTTCAACTTTTTCAGAGGCGCTTTCGCCAAAAGCGGAAATGATCGCTCCAGCATGTCCCATAGTCCGCCCCTTTGGCGCCGTCATACCCGCTACATAGGCCACGACGGGCTTAGTGATATGCTCCCGAATATAGTGCGCGGCCTCCGCCTCCTGTGGTCCACCGATTTCACCAATCACTGCAATGGCGTGGGTGTCATCATCTTCCTCAAAGTGTTGGAGAATATCTTTAAACGAAGATCCGTTGATTGGATCCCCACCAATCCCGACAGACGTCGACACCCCGATTCCAAGGTCTTTTAGCTGTGCGGCCGCCTCGTAGCCCAAAGTTCCCGATCGTCCAACAATACCAACGTGACCCGGCAGATAGATATGGCCCGGCATAATCCCCACAAGTGCCTTGCCGGGGCTAATCGTACCTGCGCAATTGGGCCCGGTTAAAATCATGCGTTTTTCACGCGCATAGCGCATCATATAGCGTTTCACCGCAATCATATCCTGCGCTGGAATACCGTCGGTGATACATACGCAATACCCAATCCCCGCATCCGCAGCCTCCATGATGCTATCTGCGGCAAACGGAGGCGGCACAAAAACCAGGCTGGCGTTAGCACCGGTGTCGGCGACAGCTTCTTTCACGGTGTCAAAAACCGGCACACCCTCTACGGTTTGACCGCCTTTACCCGGCACCACACCACCGACAACATTTGTTCCATACTCAATCATGTCTTTGGTATGGAACCGCGCCATCCGACCGGTAATGCCTTGCACCAGAACCCGTGTATCGCGATCGAGAAAAATACTCATTGGGCGATCCTTATATTTGTATTTTGTTTCAGATCATTCTGCCATGAAACGACCACGCGCTCAGCAGCCTCCATCAAGGTATTTGCCCGGATGATAGGCAGCCCAGATTGCGCCAGTATACGCTGTCCCTCCTCCACGTTTGTTCCGGCCAACCGGATCACCACAGGCACCTCGACGTTCACTTCTTTCAGCGCCTGAACAACCCCCGCAGCTACCCAGTCGCAGCGGTTTATACCAGCAAAAATATTGACCAGCACCGCCTGCACATTTTGATCTGACATTACCAGCCGGAACGCTTTAGCCACCCTTTCTGGTGTCGCTCCTCCCCCGATATCGAGAAAATTCGCCGGCTCTCCACCCGCCAGCTTAATCGTATCCATCGTCGCCATAGCAAGGCCTGCGCCATTGACAATACAACCAATATTTCCCTCGAGTCCGACATAGGAAAGACCCCGATCCGCAGCGCGGCTCTCGCGTGGATCTTCTTGGCTTTTATCGCGCAGTTCGGAGATTTGCGGATGACGAAACAAAGCGTTATCATCGAAAGTCATCTTGGCATCCAGCGCCAAAATGCGTTTGTCGCTGGTGATCACCAGAGGATTGATCTCGACCATCGTAGCATCTAAGTCGGTGAACGCGCGATAGCAGCTTTTAAGCGTCCGAACCATCTGCTGTATCAAGTTTGGCTCTAATCCCAGCGCAAAGGCAATTTCCCGCGATTGAAAATCAAGCAAGCCAACCGCCGGGTCAACGGTTGAGCGTACTATACTATCCGGCCGTTCTTCGGAAATTTCCTCAATTTCCATTCCACCTTCGCGACTGGCAACCACCATCACCCGCTGGGACGAACGGTCCAGAACAAAGCCCAAATAAATTTCGCGGTCGATCGCAACAGCCGCTTCGACATAAACGCGGTAAATGCCCTTACCTTCGGGAGATGTCTGGTGAGTGATCAGTTTCTTACCAAACATATTTTCACAGGCGGTCTGGATCTCATTTTCGGTTTCACATATCTTGACCCCGCCGGCTTTGCCACGACCGCCAGCATGGACCTGCGCCTTCACCACCCATTTATCACCCCCGAGTTCACGGGCCCGATAAGCCGCTTGCTCGGGGCTATAAGCCAAAGCACCTTGGGCAACCTGAACACCAAATTTTGCGAGCACATCCTTGGCCTGATATTCATGAATATCCATAATAAAAATCCTTTTGGTCAGAATTTATTGCGCAGCCATCAAAAGGTGTTCACCGTTTTCGCGATAAAACGTCTCGGCCGCTGCCACACCGGAACCGGCAACAATCGGGATGCCGACATCCTGCATCGCCATTTCAGCCCCAGCAATAGCGCTGATTAACATTAATTCGTTGAGATCCCCGAGATGACCGATCCGAAACAACTTTCCAGCCATCTGTGAGAGGCCCGCGCCAAGACTGAGCCCATAGCGGTGATAAGCGCGGGAGATGACCTCATTTGCATCATAGCCCTTAGGTACCATGATCGCGCTAACCGTATCCGAGTGCCATTCCGGGCCCTTGGCGCAAAGTTCAAGGCCCCAAGCTGCGACTGCACACCGCACACCCTCAGCAAGAAACCGGTGGCGGGCAAAAATGTTGTCCAAACCCTCGTCAAGCATCACATCAATCGAGGCCCGCAAGCCGCGCAACAATGTCATCGGCGGCGTATAGGGAAAATATCCAGTCGCATTGGTGGCAATCATATCTTTGAAATCGAAATAACAGCGGTGCATCTGCGCAGATGCCGACACCTCAAGGGCTTTCTGGCTGGCGGCAAGGATCGCCAAACCCGCCGGCAACATAAAGCCCTTTTGCGATCCAGAGACAGCCAGATCGACGCCCCATTCATCCATCCGAAAATCAACCGACCCGATCGAGCTCACGCCATCCACATACAGCAATGCCGGATGCTGCGCCTCATCCATCGCCCGCCGCAGCGCCGCAATATCTGATTGAACACCTGTGGCGGTTTCGTTCTGGGTCGCAAGAACTGCTTTAATCTCATGGTCGCTGTCAGCCGCCAGAATAGCGCCGAACTGGTCCACCGGAGTCCCCGTGCCCCAAACACAATCTACCACTTGCACATCAAGCCCCAACCGTTGGCACAGATCAATCCAAAGATGTGAGAATTGCCCGAACCGTGACGCCAGCACTTTGTCACCGGGGTTGAGGGTGTTGGTAATCGCCGCCTCCCAGCCGCCAGTCCCTGAGGCGGGAAATAGAAAAACTTGACCCGTGTCGGTTTTGAAGACTTTCTTCAAGTCCGCAAACAACGGCAAAGTGAAGGCAGGCAGATCAGGGGCGCGATGGTCCTCCATCGGGATGTCTATCGCTTTGCGTACAGCCTCTGGGACGTTTGTGGGCCCCGGTACAAATAAACTTTTGGGTCCGGCCATAAGTATTTCCTCCTCTAGGCATGCCAGCAATCGAGCATGCGGTCCGACACAATTTCGTCTGAGGAAATTACAAATCGACAAATTGCGCAATATCAGTTACTACTGCTTATGGGCGGCTAATAGTATGGGAAAATTCCTACCCTTTTAGGTATGTATGCGGTTGTATACCAAGTTGATCCCTATCTTTATGGGTAGTTTTCTTGAATTTGGACTGAATTTAGATGATCAAACAAAACCTAGAACCGATCAATATCATGCTGGCAGACAACAATCCGTTGATCCTATCGGGCATGTCAGATATTTTTGATCGCGATCCGCGATTTTCTCTGGTGGCCACGTCCGCCACTGCAGAGGGATTTTTGGGCATGGTGATGCGGGTCCCGGTTGAGATCGGGGTCATTGATTGGCAATTGCCAGTGTTGGGCGGTGCCAAGCTCATTGAGGTTTTGCGCGACCAAGAAAACGCCCCACGCCTCGTCATTTATGGCGATGACACCCCCGACTTGCCCCGACTGGCGATGACAGCTGGCGCTGCGGGGTTTGCACCCCGATCCGGCGACATCGAGGTTTTGCTATCGACCTGCATCCAGGTTGCTGCCGGAAAAATGGTCTTTCCATTTCTCGATATTCGCGACCTGCAAAACGACCCGATCCAGCAATTATCGCGCCGCGAACGCATGATCCTAGAAGCGTTGTCCAAGGGGATGACAAATCGCGAATTGTCCACCGAGTGTGGCATCTCGATCAACACGGTCAAATTTCACCTGTCAAACCTGTTCGATAAACTATCGGTGCGCAACCGCACCCAAGCGATCGCGTTTTACTATTCATCGCGTTTATCCAATGGCGCCGGAGGCTCTTCAAAATTCTAATTTTGCACCAGCAGTATTGATGCAACCTAAACCATCTTGACAGGATGAATTTTACCACATTTGTATGCTCCCCTCGATTATAGCAATAAAATTAGGAGCGTATAAAATGAGTTTTCAGCCTATTGAACAAGCCCCGGGACGGCTTAATCGCAGCGAATTAGCAATCCCTGGTAGCCAACCGCAAATGTTTGAAAAAGCAGCGAAATTAGACGTCGACGTGATCTTTTTAGATCTTGAAGATGCCGTTGCACCCAATGAGAAAGAACAGGCCCGAAAAAACATCATAAAAGCACTGAACGAGATTGATTGGGGCAACAAATCCATGTCTGTTCGAATCAACGGATTGGACACGCACTACATGTATCGCGATGTGGTCGACGTCGTCGAACAGGCCGGTGAACGGCTTGATTTGATCATGATCCCCAAAGTCGGCACCGCCGCAGATGTCTATGCGGTCGACATGATGGTGACCCAAATTGAAGCGGCAAAAGGCTATAAAAAACGTATCGGGTTTGAACATATTATTGAGACGGCTCTAGGCATGCAAAACGTCTCTGAAATCGCGGCCGCGTCACCGCGTAATGAGAGCCTACATTTCGGTGTTGCAGACTATGCCGCCTCGACCCGTGCGCGCACCACAATCATCGGCGGCGTAAACGAGGATTATTCCGTCCTGACCGACCCCGCAAAAGATGGAAGCCGCGAGGTCCATTGGGGCGACATGTGGCATTATGCACTGGCGCGTATGGTGGTGGCCGCCCGGGCCAACGGGTTGCGTCCGATCGACGGCCCGTTTGGCGATTTCTCTGACCCTGACGGCTATCGTGCCGCGGCAAAACGGGCTGCGGTTTTAGGTTGTGAAGGCAAATGGGCCATCCACCCCAGCCAAGCGGCGCTGGCCAATGAGGTGATGAGCCCCTCGGATAGCGAAGTGGACCGCGCAGAGCGTATTCTAAAAGCCATGGCCGACGCAGAAAAAACCGGCAAAGGTGCGGTCTCGCTGGATGGACGGCTGATCGATTACGCCTCAATTCGTCAAGCCGAAGTACTGATCGAAAAGGTCAAACAAGTCGCGACGGCCTAGACCCCGGTTAAATACTACCCCGAGTGGTTCGTGAAACCGCTCGGAACTAAACGATTAGCATTGCATTTCAAGTTATTGTTATATATTAATAATTTAAACATCTGCTTTTAAAGCAAGTCATCAAAATCGTTTTCCTAAAGAACCGACGCGGCTTGTGCGTTTCTGGAATCCCTACGACTGACAAGAGCAAACACCACCACCGATCCCAAAACGATCATACCACCTATGACCTCGTGTTTGCTTAAGGTCTCGCCAAGCACGATCCACGGCCATAGCGGTCCCAACACGCTTTCGATTAGCACCAAAATACTAACCTCGGCCGCAGGAACATAGCTGGCCCCCCAGGTCACGAACGCAATACCAATCCCAATGCTGAACGCGCCCATAAACAGACTTATACCCATATCAAACCCGCCCACACTCAGGCCAGTGCCGAAAATCAACGACAACACCAACCCGATCATAACGGCAAAAACACCCCCTGCAAAAGTCCCCCCCAGCACATCGGTTTTGCCGCTGCGCCGCGCCAGAACCAACATAACTGAAAAGCTCAGCGCCGAAACAAGCGCCATAATGTTGCCAAAATTGCGATCCAGCGCAACGCCTTCCCTGATCATAACCGCAACCCCGATACTGGCAGCAACCATCACCATCCAAGTCATCGGATGGGGTTTTTCACCAATCCACACCCAGCCAAGAATCGCCGCCATGAATGGGCTCGAAGTCAGAATAAACAAGGTGGATGCCACCGAAGTATACAGCATGGCAAAGACATAAGTCGTAAAAGCAATCGCCAGAGCCGCCCCCATAACCATATCCGTCCGGTCAAGACTTTTGACAAAATCCACCGGCCCCGTCCGGCGGCGCAGGCAACAGATCAGGCCAACCATCAGGCTCAGACTGATCGAACGGTAAAATAATATCTGGAACCCATCGGCCGCCTCAACCAAACGCATGCAAAGCCCGATGAAGCTCATGCAGGTTCCCCCCAGTAAAATGAGGTACATCGCGGATTGTTTTTGCATAATTGACCAGCACCTTTCTTCCAGCGCAGGGTTCACAGATAGCATCTCACCGAAGTTAAACCAGCGCAAAATGCTGAGGTTGGAAATCAGCCTACTGTACCGGATCACGCTATTAAAAGTGTCTGTTCGATGTGAGCCGTTGACTTCCCGCAGGGTATCGCTTGTCAGTGACGGGCATTGCCTCGGCTTTGCTTTCAAGATAGCTGCAGAGCCAACAGGCAATGTATTGGCTGCTGTGGGACCGGACGATCAAGCAGCCGGTGGAAAGAGGAAAACAGATGGCAAAAACCAGAGTGGCTATGGAATTGGGGATGGGCAGCTCGCTGCGACGTGGCGATTATACCCAAGCTGCAGTTCGGGCGCTGAAAGACGCGCTGTGGCATAATTCACTAAGCATGGCCGAGGCGTTCGGCTTTGCCAAAGAAGCGATGATTGTCGACGTGGAAATTGCCGTACAACACCCCGATCAAGTCGACACAGCAACCGTAAAAGCTGTCTTACCCTATGGAACAGGGACGGTCACAGTCACCCACGGCGGATTGGACATCACCAAACCCACCCGAAACAGAGCGGCAGGAACCTCGGATAAAACAATTATCGCCCATGCCGCCGTTTTGGTTTCATTTGATATGGAGCGTCAAACATCGGCGCCCACCACCGCAGGAGCCCGCGTATGACCCGTCTTATTCTCGAACTTGGCGCCGGCAATGACTTATACGGCGAGGATTACACCAAAGCCGCCTGCCGCGCGGTGCAGGATGCGCTGCATCACAGTTCGCTGACGCTATTTCGCACACTGAATCTTGCGCATGGCGACATGCAGGTCAACGTCACCATCGGGGTCCAGCACCCTGAGCGTGTGGATGCTGCTGTTGTGGCTGCCGAACTGCCCCGTGGCAAGGCCATTGTTACGGTGGTGCACGGGGGACAGAATGTGACCGATCCTGACAGTGGCAGCGTGTCGGTCATCGCCTCGGCAGCGGTCGAGGCCTGTCTTGATCTTAACCCAAACGACTGGCAACTCAGCCCTACCTAAACACGCGCCCCCATAAAAAAGCGGCCCCTTGTAAGGGACCGCTCAAAATTCGACATACCGGTTGGAGAACTTAAGACGCGCCTTTGCCTTTTTCAGTGGCGTTCACCAAACAGGCCATATTGCCATAGGGGTGTTTGTTGTCGTGCATCAACTGATGCGCGTGACCAATCTCATCAAAGCTAAAAGTCCCCGACAGGCAGGGATCAACCTTGCCTGCAAGAACCAGCTCGTTCACCGCTTCGGCCTGCACATCATTTGCCAAATGCGAACCCTGCAGACGCTTTTGCATCATCCAATGATAGCGCAGATCCATGGTAATGTTATAGCCGGTGGTGCCGGCACAAATGACCACCATGCCGCCCGTTTCACAGACAAAACCAGAGGTTGGCAAAGTGGCTTCACCGGGATGCTCGAACACGATCTTCGGGTTTTTGCGCTCGCCAACAGCTTCCCAGATGGCTTTACCAAAGCTGCGCACGCCGCCCATCCAGGTTTTATACTCTGGTGACGCTGTATCAGGCATTGGCCCCCAATGGTCAAAATCCTTGCGGTTGATCACTCCGACAGCACCCTTATCAAGACAGAATTGGCGTTTATCTTCCTCAGAGATCACTGCAACCGCCCTGCCGCCCAACGCTGAAACAATCTGCAACGCCAGAGCGCCCAAGCCGCCGGCGGCGCCCCAAACCAGAACCACATCGCCTTTTTCAACCGTATGCGGTGCCCAGCCCATCAACTGACGATAGGCCGTTGAGGCGCACAGCATATAGCACCCGGCCTCTTCCCATGTCAGATGCGCGGGCTTTTTCTTGATCTGATGCGATTGCGCCCGGGCAAATTGGCAATATGAGCCATAATTGGTTTGGTAACCCCAGATCCGCACCGACGTTGCCAGCATTGGGTCTTTGCCAGACAGCACCCAAGGATCCTCAGGCTCCCACCAGCCAGAGTGGACAACAACTTCTTCGCCGATCTTCACATCGTCAACGTCTTCGCCAACCGCCCAGACGATACCAGATGCGTCTGATCCACCTGCGTGAAAATCTTCCGGTTCGCCCTTTTTCTGGCGATCTTTGATCACATCCACAGGAAAGCCCAAACCGGCCCAGACATTATTATAGTTGATACCCGTGGCCATCACATAGACCAAAACGTCTTTTGGGCCTATTTTGGGGGTGTCAATCACTTCGCGCCGCCAGGATTTCGTTGGCTCGCCAAAGCGATCCTGACGAACCACAAAAGCGTGCATTTTTTCCGGCACTTCACCCAGTGGCGGCATGTCACCCAGATCATAAAGCTGTTTGGTCGTCATAATTTACTCCTCAGAAAACCCAAATATTCTGCTCCAATCCTGTGCCAAACAAGCCACGTGATTACAAGAGTCAAACGCAACAAACCGGAGGGGCAAAAACCCCAAAACTGCAGACTACGTTACGTCATTGTTGTCAACTCGAGGCCACAACTGGCCCCAGCAAGGGCACAAACAACCCAATCGCATATTCCAACCCCGGAGATCGGACCCGTTTTTGGGCAAGCTACACCCTGCGCCTTGTTAGACACGGCCAGCCGCTGACACAAGATCGGCACGCCGCAGTCGGTATGAAACGGTGGGCGCCTTGACCGGACGCGCGGCCGACCCACCAAGAGCCGACCCAGTTTTGACGAAACCCAATTTTTGCAAAATACGGCCCGATGCGGGATTGTCGGCAAAATGATCCGCCGTCACCTCAGTCAGAGCAAACCGCGCAAAGGCCCATGGCAAAAATGCCATCATTGCCTCGGTCATCAAGCCCCGACCCCAATAATGCTGGTCCAGAAAATACGCTGTGCTGACAGGGGTGCCCCCCAGCCCAACCGAGCCGATCAAGGTCCCATCCGGCACATAGACGCCAAAGGAAAAACCCACACGTCCACGCCACCGACGCTGTTCAATCCAGCGCAAGACATCTGCCTCGGGCCACGGCGAGGCAACCGAGGCCATCATTGGCGCCACGCGGTCGTTGCCAGCAATGCGCGCCAAATCGGTGGCATCCGCAGGGCGCAAGGGACGCAAGTGCATTCTAGGTGTGGCGATCTCGATCGGGTTAACTGCGTGCCACTGTTCGGGGGTTAACACCATCTGGCGCGCGTCAACCAAAGCCTCGCGCGCGCAACTTTTGATCGCAACAACCCCGACAAGGCGCGAAAACCCCAAGCTGTGCAACAGCGCCGCAGAGCGGGTGTTACCAATCATGTAAGATGTTGGCACTGGCGCGGCATTGGGGTCCTTAAAATATGCTGCCAATACCGCCTGCGCCGCCTCGCGCATCAGCCCCTGCCCCCAACATCTCGGATCAAGCCAGAACCCCAGCTGTGGATCGCGCCCAATCATCCCAACCAACCGGTCAGCGTTCAAAATCGCCCAGATGGCAGACCCTTTTTCCCGAACATTGGCAATAAACTCTAACGCATCAGCCCGCGTGTAGGGGAACGGCACCGGCGATACCCACTTGCTGATTTCAAAATCATTCAAAATGGCCGTGATAGAAGTTGCATCTGAGGCCACAGGCGACCGCAGTTGCAGCCGTTTGGTCGTCAATGCAGCGACCGGTTCGACCCCGCTCATGGGATCAACTTGATGGTATAGGTCCGGGTCGGCACATTTTCGCCCCGCGCCACGCTAAAGGTTTCAGCATCGCCAAGATAGCTAAAGCCGGATTTGCTTAAAACCCGTGCCGCGGCGAGATTGTCGCGAAACACCGCTGCGAAAATCGTTGTATTCATCATCGGATTGGTATCAATCAAGGCCTGCACTGCCTCAGAGGCAAGGCCGGTGTTCCAGAACGCCACGGCAATCCAATAGCTCAACTCGGACTGATCGCGGTCAAGACGTTTCAGGCTGATAACGCCCATCAGATCAGGGCGCGCAGATTTGCTGCCGTCAATCGCCCAGATATCCTCGTCTCGCGTTGTCCCCATGGCCCGCTCTATAAACGCCGCAGTCGCACCGGGTGGCAACGGATGAGCAATCCGCGACGTCATACGCGCAATCCGTAAATCGGCGCTGTGCAGGGCAATCTGGCCCGTATCCGAGACGCGTAAAGGACGCAGATCAAATCTTTGCGCATTGATCATTGGTTGATCGGGAAATAAATCTAATGACATCAAAATCCTCCCTCAAAAATGGCTATTAAAACAAACAAAACGGTTAACCCAGCCAGGGTCCACATCAAGTATCTTTCATAGGGTGTGCCCGACACATGCCGGGCAATCCGGTCACCAAAGTAAGTCCAGATCGGGTGGCAAACCGCCTGAGTCGCGAACAAACACAGCGCGATTGTTACAGTGGCCACAAGCGCCGATGTCCCTGGGGCCACAAAACTGGTGAAGCCGGTCACAATCATCGCCCAAGCCTTTGGGTTCAAAGGATGCACAGCAAGCCCAGCGAAAAACCCAGGCGCCTCCGCCGCGGCCGTGCCAGGATCAAGTCGCATATTAGCAACCCGCCAAGCCAACCAAAAAATATAACCCGCAGAAACATATTTCAAAGCAACAAACAGCCACGGGGCAGTTGCAGCCAAGCCCATAAGTCCGAACCCAATCGGCCATATAATCAATTGCTTACCAAAGGCGACACCGGCAACAAACGGCAATGCGGCGCGAAACCCATAGCGCGCACCAGTGGCAAGAAGCGCCATATTGGCTGGACCGGGCGTCCCGACCTGAGAGATCGCAAACACCAAAAAGCTAAGCACCCAGACATCCATCAATGCGACCCTCGTGTCACCGCGCAGGCGACTGTGGAAGGTGTAATGCGCGAGTAAGAGACCGACAGTTGCCCTGCCATGCTTTCGGTATTGTGGAATCTATTCGCAGACCGCTTGCCACGAGCTCTGACAGTAAAATGCACGACATTGTCCTTTCTGCAGGTCGGCGCCACCCCTGTCATATCCCCGCGCGATCCAGAACAGCAAAGAGGGACCGACGCCAGCGCCGATCCCTCTTAATTCTTACATCGTAAAGGTCGGGTTACTCTGCGGCGTCCGCCATAGGAATGACCGAAATAAAGGTCCGGCCTTTAAAACCTTTACGAAATTTTACATTGCCTTCGACAGTTGCAAAGATCGTATGATCCTTGCCTTCGCCAACGCCTTCGCCCGGCCACCATTTATTGCCGCGCTGCCGGCAGATGATGTTGCCCGGCATGGCGTGCTGCCCGCCAAAGAGTTTCATGCCAAGGCGGCGCCCTGCTGAGTCGCGCCCGTTGCGGGATGACCCGCCTGCTTTTTTATGTGCCATGGGTGTTGCTCCTTACTTCGCCGTCAGTTCTTTGGCCTGAGCGATCCAGCCTTCGCGCTCAATCCGGCCCTTAAATGACAATTCCTCGTCAATTTTGGTTACGTCAGCTTCGGTCCAAGCCGCAACCTGTTCCAAAGACGTCACGCCTGCGGCCATAAGCTTTTTCTCCAGCGCCGGGCCAACACCAGACAGCTTTTTCAAATCACCGCCCGCAGCCGCCTTACCGGCCTTTGGTGCTGCCGGTTTGGCTTCGGTGGCTTTCGCTGCGGCTGGTTTGGCCGTTTTCGTCTTGGATGCTGGCTCAACAACCGCCGCAATGGCAGACGCGCTAACAGAACCGGCGCCCAACGCAGCTTTCACGCCGGACTTATCCGCACCGCTGTTCAGGATTTCGGTCACCCGTACCAATGTAAGTTTTTGACGGTGGCCTTTTGTACGCTGCGAGCTGTGCTTACGGCGCCGTTTGACAAAGTTGATAACCTTGTCACCTTTAACTTGATCGATCACTTCGGCCTGCACTGCGGCGTCTGCCACGAAGGGCGCGCCAATCACCGGTGCGTCACCGCCAAGCATTAAAATCTCATTGAACTGGATTGTTTCACCAGCATCAGCAGCCAATTTTTCGACCCGGAGCATATCGCCGGATTGAACTTTATACTGCTTGCCACCAGTCTTCAGGACCGCAAACATCGTCATTTCCTTCATCAATCTCGCGTCTTTTGGTCCCCAACAAGGTGTTTCGGCCTAAGCCACCACGGACAGCGCGCAGTTTTCTGCGTATTTTCTCTAGAAAGGTCGACCTCAGCCGACCTTAAGTGGAGCATGCTTCATAAGCGTCTCGTCCGCCCTGTCAAGTGTCTTTCCACCGCCTAGAGATTTTGGGTCTGCAAAGCTTGGCCCGTTGTCAGCCCAAGAGCATAGAAGATCTCGGCAAACATTTGGTCAAAACTGGCGAACAATGCCTTGTTCATTTGTTGGCCTGCCCCGGTCGCAGACAGCGCCGAATATTCCGCTAGCACTGAATTATCTAGCGGGGCATAGGCCATCCATAGGAAGGCATGCAGCCATTCACTGGTATCGGAACGTGTCTCTGCTTCGGTAGCCCAAACCTCTTCTATAATCTCCCGGTCCGACATCTCTAGCGCGCCACTTTCCCGCAAACCCCGATAATATGAAAAGCTGGCGTGCAAAGCACTTTCGACATTTGCCGCCACCATATCATTCCTGCTGATAAAGGTCGCGACCAAATCCCGACGCGCATCGGACGCGTCACCACTGGCACGATAGACCGACCGTGCAGCATCTTCTATGCTGGCATCGCTCATTGCTTGGCGCGCTGACACCTCAAGGGCCACAAGACGCTTGCCGTTCGTACTGGTCAGAAATGCCAGAACATCTGACATATCCGCGTCGCCCAATTCGCGCGCAAAATGCGCCGCCACCGTGGCTTTCATCCAATTGATATCGTAGATGGCATCCAGATCACGTCGCCACGCCACCGCTGCTGTGGATGGCAAGAATCCACCAGTCACATCGACTGCTTGGGCCAGCCCCTCTTGGCGCATCACTTCAATAATATCCGATAGTGCCAGCGCGGCTAACACAGCTTGCGCTGTTTCAGCCTGCACTATTTCGATCTGTGTTTTTTCAGTTTGGCCAGACTCGGCCAGAACCAATGGCCCGGCAAACAGCATGCTGCAAATTAATAGCGCTCTTAGTAAGATATTCATGATCATTCACCCTCCAAAACTATGTCCCGGCATCTTAGCTCCGGTCTGTTTAAACCGGAGGATAATCTTAAAGAATGGTTAAGATCTTCGGTTTCGAGCCTAGAAGATCAAGAGCCAAGGATGGTAGGTTTCTAGTTGAACTGCGCGGCATTCAACGCCCAATAAGCCGGCGTACCCCTGATCCAAGGATTGGTTTTGGCAACGTCAAACGCGACCCTGCCGTCACCTGTTCGAACCCGACCATCTGCCCCCGCCTCGAGTAAAATCATCACCTCTTTATACCGTCCATGCGCCGCCGAGACATGCAGCAGAGGCACGCCCACAGCGTCTGTAGCGTTCACATTCACCCCGGCAGAGACCAAGCTGGAAAACGCCTCGACATTGCCAGACTTTAAGGCCCAGAATATCGGTGTCTCACCGAAAAATCGGTTGGGCGTATCAGCCTCGGCACCGGCTTCAATCAAGCCTTCGATATGTTCAGACCGACCATAGGCCGCTGCCCAGTGCATCACACCATTGCCGTATACGTCCTTTTGTGTATCGATATGGGCCTGAGCCGCCAATTCGGTGTTCACGTCTTCAATGGTGGCCAATGTCCAAAAGTCTTTGCTGCATAGACGTTCGCAAGCAGAGGCCATAGTCACAGAAGACAACAACAAACTTACCAGTAAGATCAATCGCATGATACTTCCCTTCGAATCTCATCGCACCACTAAATCATAGCAAATTGACACGATATGCCAACTGTTGCCGATATCGAAGCATTTGGCAGACGTACACCACATCGCAAAATATAGCGGGCAATACCGCAACAAAGCCGCATCAGTCGGCAATCTGGCCCGTCAATTCTATGGCAAACGGTCAGTTGGCTGGTATTTGCCGCTCTATCTAAACTTATAAGTCTTTCATACCGTCGGCTATATGGATCGCGACCGTCAACCAACGCAAAATTCAAATTGGCCCGACAAAAATGCTTAACCTCAGCAAATCCAGTCTTCGAAACGAAACCTTTCCAGCAGGTACCGCGCGTAAGTTTCGAGACCAATCATGACCTCTGAAGCAACGATGTAGTCTTCGTGCACAGGGCGCTTGAATTTTCAGATTGCCCGGCAGCTTTACTGACGAGGCAACGTGTTGCAAAGGCCAGAGTGGACCGCTCGTGTCTGCCATATAAGCAGATGATTTGTACAAAAATTCAAAAAATGCACAAGAAAGGACCAGAAAAATTCAGATGCAAAATCCGAGTTTGATTGCCAGCACAATATTTACACCGAACAAAAACCCCCGCCCGAACATGCATGGTGACCCTTTGATATGGCGCTCAAGCAAACCTTTAGAACATCTCAGTTTGACCTCACGTCATCTTGTGTTAAATGTTTTGCGATTCGATGTACCAGCTCTTTTTTGCTTGGCGTCCGTGGGTGAGCAAAGTACACGTGAACCTCATAGATTGATCATCTGACCCGTAAAACGGTTGGGCGCCATGCAAAAAAGAGCCCGTTGCGACGGGGCCCTGCGACAAAATCACTGAGATTTTTCTCGACGTCGAAGCGTCTTCCCACTTAGCCAAATTATGAAATTTTTTCTGCAAATCGGGCAGCGAGAACAGTGGTTACCGCATAGGACATCTGTCATGGAAAGTGGTTTAAGACCGTCATATCGCTTAAGACGTTTGACGAATGGTCACGCCCCTTAGGCCGAAGTGACGGCACTTATCAAAACGGTGCATGGGGCGACACTTGGAACCGTGGACCACCGCCGAGCTATCACCTGACTGCATAGTGAATCGCATAAGATTTCGTGCCTAATCACAGACCATATTTGACGCAAGGCAACAACGTCAAAAAAAGGGGCGCATAACACTGATGCGCCCCGTCTCGTTTACTGCGTTTATCAGATCAACCGCCCAAAACGCGATTGCGCTGCTCGACGTAGTAACCGTCGGATTTGTTGATCCAAGACGATGAAGTGGCCATCGAGGCCTCAAAGCTGGCGCGGATTTTCGCAAATATCTCATCGCCCATGTTCTCGTCCATGACCTCTGCCGAAGCGCGTCCGAATGCATCCCAGACATCATCCGAGAATTGCAACGTTTTGACGCCCTGTGACTGCAGACGGGTCAGCGCGGCACCGTTGTTGGACAGTGTTTCCGACAGCTGGTAATGCGTGGTGGCCATCGCTGCATTCGTAACGATCGCCTGATGCTGTGGGGACAGCTCGTTCCAGACATCAAGGTTCATAGATCCGGCAAGGGCCGAA
>Ga0209251_1000458_pt1 | contig 36683 bp, 37 predicted proteins | sample SaaInlV_100m_DNA_6_FD_184665 | JGI IMG/M metagenome (GOLD analysis project Ga0209251, IMG submission 184665) | Marine microbial communities from expanding oxygen minimum zones in the Saanich Inlet - Saanich Inlet SI073_LV_10m_DNA (SPAdes) (version 2) | ecosystem: Environmental > Aquatic > Marine... | reverse complement strand
CTAGTTAAAATTAACACGCGAACCTATTCAGTTTCTGAGCATCAATAGGATAGGCTGAATCAAATTTTATATGATTATTTGAATAATTTTTTTGATGCACTATTTAAATAAAGCAAGACTAACTTCTGAAAAAATAATTTCCAGATGAATTTATAGAAATGTTTATGATGCAAAACACTTATCTAAAACAATTAAAATCTTGGATTGATGATGGTCACTCTGCCTGTCTTGTGATTGTCGTCGCTACATGGGGTTCTGCGCCTCGCCAGCCAGGCTCACTCATGTTGGTAAGAGACGATCTGCATCTTGAGGGATCAGTTTCAGGGGGCTGTGTTGAGGGTGAAGTCATTCTTCTATCTCAGGAGGCAATGCAAAATGAGACTCCCTGTTTAAAGCAATTTGGCGTAGCTGATGAGAAGGCTTGGGAAGTAGGCTTGTCATGCGGCGGTAAAATATCTGTTTTGATATTACCTGTAAGTGATGCAGCTTTATCCTCAGCTGTTTTAGAACAGTCAGTCAGAGCAGAAGAAACAAGAAACGCACTTGATATTGAAATCAGCCTTGTGGACGTCAAAAACGTATCTTTAGAAGTAAAGATTCCGCCTGTAGATATGCAGTTGGTCCATAATAGTAATCTTGATGATGCTTCGAATATTTTCACATTAAGACTGAGACCAAAAAATCAGCTGGTGGTTATTGGGGCTGGTCATATTAGTCAGGTATTAAGTCAGCTAGCATTCCAAATGGATCTAGATATTATTATTATTGATCCAAGAGCTGTTTTTCTTACCTCAGAGCGTTTTCCCAATGTTCAGATAAAACCTGGCTGGCCACAGGATATCTTGCCATTGATTACAATTGACACCCAAACAGCCATCGTAACATTAACGCATGATCCCAAGATTGATGACCCAGCGCTTTTACATTGTCTTGCAACAGACGCCTATTATATTGGGTGTTTGGGCAGTACTAAGACACATCAGTCCAGATTGGATAGGCTATCCAAGGCAGGAATATCAGAAACTAACCTTACTCGACTTTATGGACCTGCGGGTATTCGTCTTGGCGGCAGAGCAGCTTCTGAGATAGCATTATCAATTTTGGCTGAATTAGTTTCTGTGTATCATAAGGCCGATAGATAAGATGCATGTTAGACAAGAAGTATATTCAAATTAAAAAAATGCACTTTTTTGTCCCAAAACATATAAAAATTGGTTAGGGTTGATGACAATAATTAGAGGTATGGTTTTTACATTTATGATTAGGCAAATATAATATGCAACTCAGGCGTTGGCAAAGAGAAATCATAGATGATTTTCAATCTATTCTTGATTCACATCGCCGTTTTATTATTAAAGCTCCAACTGGTGCTGGTAAAACGGTGTTGGCGAGTGAAATCATAAAACAATTTTATTCTGGCGAAAAAGTAATCGTTTTATGTCATCGGTTGGTTTTACTAGAGCAGCTTGAAAAAGCTCTAGCTAAAGAACACAGGGTGCGCAAACTTGGTCTTAATCATACAGAAGCGGCGTTTTCTGATTATGATGTATTGCTGTCCACCAGCACCCGTGCAAGAGATATATTGGATGAAGCAATTGAACATGCCAAATTGGTAATCATAGATGAGGCGCACCGCGTTTCCCCTAATGGTACTGGATATAAACGTATTTTGGATTGTTTTTTGGAACATGGCAGAGATGATGCCCATATGATAGGTTTAACGGCATCTCCTGAAAGACGCACAGCAGATCAAAAAGACCAACTTAGCCTTGCTTTTGATGCGATAATAGATGGTGCGGATATGGATAGGTTGTTTGATGAGGGAATTTTGGTCAGGCCTCGTTATCGCCCGCATTTTATTCATGATTTAGATCTAGGCGATATAGATATAAGTAGTGGGGATTTTCCAGTGGCAAAACTGGCACCTGCCATTATCAAATCTTCAATGATTAGTCATGCGTGTTCTATTTACCTAGAAGAAAGAGAGAATGTTAAACCAATTCCAGTTTCTGCATGGTTTTGCCCTGATGTCACAGTGGCTGAAACCACTGTTGAAGCAATCGAGGAATTAGGGATAAGTGTTTCATTGATTACGGCAACAACCCCTATTAAAGAGCGTATGCAGATGCTGGCAGCTCATGCCGAAGGAAATGTAGAAGCTGTTGTTTCGGTTGGCGTTCTAGCTGAAGGATGGGATAATCCTCATTGTAATATCATTGTTCATATGCGCCCTACTTTATCAAAGGTGTTATGGGGACAGTCTGTGGGGCGCGGCTTGCGTGCAGCACCTCAAAAAAACACCTGTGTTGTGATAGATGTATCCTCTAACTGGTCTACTTTTGGGCCTGTAGAAAAATTACAATGGACATTATGGTCTCACCGAGGCTCCTACTTAAAATTTAAAAATAGATTTGAATGGATAGCCCAGCAGCCTGTAGATGAGCAAACTAGTTATTATTTATGTGATAATAAATTATCTTCTGGTCTGCGGTGTTCACATATTTATATGAAAGATAAATTTTCAGATTCCGGCTGTCCTGTATGTGGTTCTTTTTCTGCAATTGATGTCCATAAAGAGCAAAAAATGGATAGCTCTGTTAATGATATTGGGTTGCACAGATTATTCTTTGAGCGCATCCCGCAAGTATATGAAGAAATGAATCATCATATATGGCGAACGCTTGGAAGCACAGCTTGGACTGGCGCAGAAAAACAAGAGCTTATATTCCTTGCTTTTTGTAAAGCATTTGAGCTTGTAGATGGTAACCCCTCTAATTCTGATTCAGAATTTTGGAAATTGACATTAGATGGAGAGGCTGCCTTGCGCTCATTTCTTGTTGGCAATAAAATTCAAATCGTTAAACAAGAAGAGTTTAATCATGCCATCTTAGTAGATGGATTAATGCATGGAAGAAGAATAAGAGCCCTACAATCCAACCATGGAATTTTACTATGTGGTCAGAAATTCGATGAATTAGAAGAAGAAGCGTTAGAGCGAAAATATCAAAGAGCTCTGCAAATTATCGAAAGGATCACTGTTATGGGATGCTCTAGTCAAGATAATCTTCCTTATTTTAAAGCAAAGAATATGGTAACATTATGAGTCTTCAAAGAACAATAGCACCCTCTATATTAGCAGCTAACTTTGCTGATCTTGCGGCAGATATAAAATCTGTGGAAAATGCGGGTGCTGACTGGGTTCATTTGGATGTTATGGACGGCAGGTTTGTTCCTAACTTAAGTTTTGGGGCACCTGTTATTGCCTCTCTACGCAAAAGCTCAAGCAGTTATTTTGATGCTCATCTGATGGTTGAAAATCCAGATAATCTAATTGAAGATATGAAACAGGCTGGGTGTGATGGAATAACGGTTCATCTTGAGGCATGCACTCACCTTGATAGAACAGTATCTGTTATAAATGAACATGATTGCTGTGCTGGGGTTGCGATAAACCCTCATACGCCAGTTGATAACCTTAAACATATTATTGATAAAATTGGTCTTATTCTGATTATGACTGTAAATCCAGGCTTTGGCGGGCAGCGTTTTATTCCGTCTATGGTAGAAAAAATTCAACAGGCACGTGAGTTAATCGCAGATAGACCTATTCATTTGCAAGTGGATGGCGGAATTACACAAGAAACAGCGCCGCTTGCTATTGCTGCTGGCGCTAATAATTTGGTGGCTGGTTCTGCTATTTTTGGGGCAGATCCCACTGATTATGCGTTAAGAATCGCAGCCATCAGAGGCTAGTTATATTTTCTTTTAAAACATAAATTTAGATCATTATTTTTTTATAGATGCCCCAATATGTTTCTGCCCACGTTTATTAGCCAATTTAATTTGCTTTTGTCGTTCTGCAAACCGTTTGCGCTGGTCAGAATTCGTTTTGGTAATGCAATGAGGGCAACTAATGCCAGCATGATACGCATTTGATTTTAAATCGGCATCTGATAGTGGGTGTCTGCAAGCGTGGCATAACTGATAGCTACCTTTGCGCAATTCGTGATCAACGCTTACTCTGTTATCAAATACAAAGCACTCTCCTTGCCAGAGGGATTGATTGGCAGGAACTTCTTCAAAATAGTTTAAAATACCGCCTTGCAAGTGGTATACTTCTTCAAACCCAAGTTTTTTCATATAGGCAGTTGATTTCTCGCATCTAATTCCGCCAGTGCAATACATAGCAACTTTACTTGGTTTTGCTTTTTGATTTTCTGAAGCAAAATCATCTGCCCATTTTGGAAACTCACGAAATGATGTTGTATTTGGGTTTATTGCCTTAGCAAATTTTCCAATAGCGACTTCATAATCGTTTCTAGTATCTACCACCAACACGTCAGGAGATGAAATTAACGAGTTCCAGTCTTCAGGTTTAACATAAACACCCTTTGTTTCCGCTGGATTAATGTCTGGTTCACCCATGGTTACAATTTCTTTTTTTAATCTGACCTTCATTCGGTGAAATGGGCATATAGAATCTTCGGAATATTTAATGTGTGTTTGTTTAAATTCTGGTTGACTATATAACCAAGTAACAAATTCGGTAATTTCAGAAGGATGACCTGCTATTGTTCCGTTTATGCCTTCATGAGCGATAAGGATGGTTCCAAAAAGATGATTTTTGGTGCAAATATGTATGAGCTTTTGCTGCCATCCATGGATTTCTTCAAGAGGAACAAAATGATATAAGGCTGCAATAAGATAGCTGTTTTCTGCAGATGACTGGGGAGCTGTTTTGCTTAAAATTTTTGTCATTTCATAATCTTAGTGATTTAAAGTTAGGTTAGAAATACACGTTTTTATTTTTATAATATGGCTATAACATTTATCCTGTTTTATCTGCAAGTATCGTGACTGATTGCTTTTTTAATTATATTCAGACATTATTTAATTAAATTTTGACGCGGTTTGAATAGATGCACACCGCATTTTGCTAAATTGTTAAACCTGAAAGTTTATTTGGAAAGCTAATAGTGGAATTAATTGATAATAGCTCAATATTAGAAGTGAAAAATCTCCAGAAAAATTATGGAGATCTTGAGGTATTAAAAGACATAAGTTTTTCTGCTTCTGCTGGTTCAGTTATTAGCTTTATAGGCTCATCTGGGTCTGGTAAATCCACATTGCTGAGATGTTGCAATTTATTGGAATTACCTCAGAGAGGAGAGATATTTTTTAAAGGTGAGGCGGTTTCTTGGACCAATAATACCTATAAAAGACAGTTAGCAGATAAGCATCAAATCATTAAATTTAGAACAAATTTATCAATGGTTTTTCAATCATTTAATCTATGGTCACATTTATCCATCTTAGATAATGTAATAGAAGCGCCAGTAACTGTTCTTGGAAAAGACAGACAACAGATGCGCAAGGTTGGGTATGATTTGCTTGATAAGGTAGGCATAGCAGATAAAGCAGATGTATGGCCTGCCCAATTATCAGGAGGACAACAACAACGTGCAGCCATCGCAAGGGCACTCGCTATGGAACCAGATGCTTTGTTATTTGATGAGCCCACATCTGCACTAGATCCAGAACTTGAACAAGAAGTTGTGAAAGTAATAAAAGATCTTGCATCTGAGGGTCGTACCATGCTTTTAGTGACTCATGATATGCAGTTAGCACGCGATTTATCAGACAAGGTGCTGTTTTTGCATATGGGAATTGTCGAAGAGGAAGGCTCGCCAGATGTTTTGTTTGATTCGCCCAAATCTACTCGGCTTAAGCAGTTCTTAAGTGCGGCTGCAAATTAATTGGAAATGCACTTATTGTTATTTAAGGAGAAATATCATGAAGAAAATATTAATTGCAGCGATACTTACTGGATTTTCAGTAAGCTCAGCTTTTGCTGACACTGTTCGTATGGGCACTGAAGGCGCCTATATGCCGTATAATGGTATTGATGATAATGGTCAGTTTATTGGGTTTGAAATAGACCTTGGTAATGAGCTGTGTAAAAGAGCAAGTCTTGATTGTACATGGGTTAAAAATGACTGGGACTCAATCATACCAAACTTGAAGGCTGGAAATTATGATACAATTATCGCAGGTATGTCTATTACTGATGAGCGTATGAAAGAAATTGATTTTACCACAAATTATACACAGCCAGATCCATCAAAATACGTTGCCTTGGCTGACGCATCCCCAGACTTAAATTCTGGCGTGATTGCAGCACAGATAGGCACTATTCAAGCAAGTTTTGTTGTTGAATCAGGTGCAACATTGGTAGAGTTTTCTACACCAGATGAGACAATTGCTGCTGTAAGAAACGGCGAGGTGGATGCTGTTTTTGCAGATAAAGCCTTTTTAGAACCGTTTGTAAATGAGTCTGGCGGTGAATTAAGTTTGGTTGGCGATGATGTGCTTATTGGCGGCGGTATTGGAATGGGCATTCGCAAATCTGACTCAGCATTGAAGGAAAAATTCAACGCTGCGATTAAGTCAATGAAAGCAGATGGAACACTCAATGAGCTTATAAAGCAGTGGGAAATTGGTGAATTATTCTAGGGGTTAAAAAATTTCTGGCAGGCGCAGTTTATACGATAACCTGCGTCTGTTTTTATAAATATCCATAAATAAAAATATCATTATGTTTATGCTCGGATGTAAGGATTACCCATGTTTAACATTTGTGCTAATCCATCTTCTCTTGAAGGCACTATTTGGCTTATTTGCTATTTAACTACTGCAAAACATTTTGCATTTTACTTTTCTTTTATCGTAGTCCTTATGTTGCTTATACTGGCAGCACCTCTATCGCTATTATTTGGTTTTGCAGCTTCTACCGCTGTTCGCTCTTCAGTTTGGTTTGTAAGGATATGTGCGAAAGCCTATATCAATATGGTCAGGGGTATTCCTGATGTTGTTTTTTTCTTATTTGTACCATTAGCGTTAGATCAGTTATTTGAACTTATCCGGCATAAAACACTCTGCTCAGATGTGGTTGAGCCTATTTGGCGTGGGACAGATTTTATGGTGTGCAGTGCGGCTAAACTACCCTTATCAACAGCAGATTTATGGGTGCATCAGCTGTATTCCTTTATTTTGGCATTGATTGCATTTGCGATTGTTTTTGGGGCATTTGCGGGTAATGTTTTAACAGGCGCAATGAAAGCTGTTCCAAAAGATCAGACAGATACAGCTGCTGCGTATGGCTTTACTCAGAAGCAGATATTCTGGCGAATATTGGTCCCGCAAATGTGGGTATATGCTATTCCTGGTTTATCAAATCTATGGATGATTCTTATTAAAGCAACGCCACTATTATTTCTGCTTGGGGTGGAAGATATTGTTTATTGGGCACGTGAATTAGGAGGCTCTAAAACCTCATTATATGCCTATCCACATCCAGATTGGCGTGTGTATTATTTTGCAGGTCTTTTAATTTTTTATCTGTCAATGACATGGGTAAGCGAAAAAATATTAATTAGACTGCAAAATAATTTAAGTCATGGGCAAGCAACAATGGCAGGCAAAGAATTGCAAGGTGATATCTGATGAGTAGTTGCTGGGCAACCATACAAGATTATGGACTTCGCTCTCTTGGTATTGGGGAGCGCATTTTACCAAAATCGGATATTACATTCTGCGAGCAATTTGTATTAATAGGCTCTGGGCTTATTTGGAATATTTATTTTGGTTTAATCGCTGTATTTTTTGGTTTTTGGTTTGCTATCATTCTAGCAATTGGAAAAAATAGTCGGTCAGGCTTGTATCGAGTGCCTTCTAATAGCTTTATTTTCTTATTTAGAGGTTCGCCATTATTCATACAGTTTTTCTTTGCTTATGAATTATTTGTACTTTTGCCAAAGGCTGGTATCACCCTAGATTTGGGCTTTGTTATATTATCAGCAGAAACACGCTGGCTTACACGGGCGTGGTTGGGAGGTATAATTGTTTTGTTTTGTAATACGTCTGCTTATTCAGCAGAAATTTTTTATGGGGCTATTCGCTCCGTCCCTTCAACAGAAATAGAAGCAGCAGATGCATATGGCATAACAGGTTTTAAAAAATTTTGGCGTATTATTTGGCCGTCGATGCTTCGTTTAGCGTGGCCAGCCTATACTAATGAAGCCATATTTTTATTTCACGCAACAGCGCTGATATTTTTCTCAGGGTTTCCAGCATGGCGCCAGTCAGGAGACGCCCTATATTATGCCAGCTACTTTGCAGATAAAACCTTTAATCCGTTCCTGCCTTATCCCATAGTTGCGGGGTATTTTATTGCGGTAACATTGCTGATTATTTATCTATTTGGCAGGGTTAATCATCATTTAAACAGGCATTTAGATTTAAAGCAAAAATCCCAATTGAAATTTTCTATCAATCTTTTACGCTGAAAAGCTTGTTATGATCTAATTTGGAAGGGTGAAATGAGCATAGAACATATTACTATAGAAATTCCAGCAGATACGCCAGGGTGCAGCTACAGGCTTTCTTATTATCATTTTAAGCCAGATTTGCCAGATATGATAGGACACGCTCCTAAAATATTTTTACAGGCGGGGCTGCATGCTGATGAGCAACCAGGCACGCTTATTCTCCATTATTTGCTAGCGTTATTAGATGAGGCAGAAAAACTAGGTCAGCTGCAAGCAGAATTTATTATTATGCCAATGGTGAATCCAATTGGAATGGCACAGATACAAAATCACCATCATAGCGGAAGATTTGATATGTCTACTGGCTTGAATTTTAATCGTGCATGGCCAGACCTTGCGTTAACCATCATCAACGAAAAGCCAGAAATACTTGACCAGCTGCAAGCTGACGAGCAAGAAAACAAAAAAATTATAATAGATGCCATATCAGAATGGATAGACCAACAAACAGCTATTACAGCAATTGAAAAGCTAAGATTTCAAATCATAAAACAGGTTATTAAGTGTGATGTGGTGCTTGATTTACATTGTGATATTCAAGCCACAAACCATATTTATATTGTCCCTCAATTAATGCCAGAATATCAGGATTTAGCTGATTGGATGGGTTCTGAGGTTACCTTAACGGCAGAAAATTCAGGAGGCGGTTCTTTTGATGAAGTATGGCCTCGGTTATGGATTGACCTACAGCGTCTTGTGCCAAATAAACCACTACCTTCCCCTGTTCTATCAGCTACGCTTGAATATAGAGGATTGATTGATGTAGAAGATGCGTTGAACAAGAAAGACGCTAAAAATTTAATGGGATTTTTTATTGGCAGAGGCTTTGTGAATAAAGAATTAGAAGGCACTCCTGCATCTATGCCTGTTGCAGTTCCTTTTGACGCTACACAAATTATAAAAGCAGAAATAGCGGGTTTAATTAGCTATCATGTAAAGCTTGGCGCGCGTGTTCAGGAAGGGGATTTAATTGCCAATATTTTACTGCTAGATGGTGAGAATGCCTTTCGCCAAAAGATGCCAATATATGCTGGCACTAGTGGTATAGTATTTTCGCTCATGCTTCAGAAATATATTTGGAAAGGAGCAATGGTTGCCAAGATTGCAGGTAACACATCACTTGCAAGCAGAAAAGGCGTATTGCTTGAGGCCTGAAAATCCTTATTGAGCGCGTGCGATTAGCAGCCTTATGTCAGAGGTTAGTTCAGATGATTCTGGTTTGACTAAAGATGAATATGAATCATGAAGTTGCCCATCTTTTGTAATCAGATATTTGTGGAAATTCCATTTAGGAAGTGCGGTCCAGCCTAACTCTTCTCCAACCCACTTATAAAATGGGTGTCCATCCTTGCCCTTAATTTTTATTTTTGCGGTCATTGGAAAATCAAGGTTGAAATTTACTTCGCAGAAATCTTTAATTTGCGCATCTGAGCCTGGCTCCTGCCCACCAAAATCATTACTAGGCACGCCCAAGACAACAAGCCCATCATGCTGGTATTTTTCCCACAGATTTTGTAATCCTTCATATTGATTGGTAAAACCGCATTTAGATGCTGTGTTAACAACCAGAATTACTTTTCCTTCATATTGAGAAAGCGGGATTATACCCCCATCGATTGAGTTGAATTCAAACATATGGGCTGTCTGTGCATTTGCCATCGATGCTGTCCCTAAAAATAAGCTGATAATCAATATAACGCCCCACTTTATATCTTTATCTATCATAATATTGCTACTCATATGCGTTAATTTCCCTCCCCTTTTAAATGGGGTAATTTTAGATGAAAACAAGTCACCTTAGTATCAAATTGACAGAGAAAAAACTTCTTAACGAATTATTCATGTCTATATTATAGGTTAAAAAGCATAGGCAAAAAAACGTAAAAGGAGAAGTCAAATGTTAAATAATCCATCTCTTGTAAACGGAATGAAATTAGCTGCTTTTTTAGGTCTTTTAGTTGGCATATTCAATTTTTTCGTAGTAGCAGCTCTGGTAGATAACGTATCAATTTGGATGCGATGGGGCTTTATTTTTTGGTATATTACATTTGGTATTATCATAGCACTAACAGGCATGTTTGTAAGACATCCGATTTTTAAATTTCCATTAAATTGGTATGTTCGTTCGGCAATAGTTGGTGGCTGGCTAAACTTTACAGTTACATTTTTTAACTATGAGCATTTTTCTGTTTACATAGCAAATTCACCGATATCAGGAATTACATCATTATCATCTCCGTTTATGTTTGTTGTTGACGGCATCTTTTGGGGACTATTGATAGGGTGGATTGTTACTAAATTCACGGGTCAAGGGATTGATGCTGTTCATGGTTCAGAAGATGTGATGAAAAAGTAATTTCTAAAAAGAAAAAGATATGATTAAAAATGTTATTGTCTCCCACCCAAAAGGATGTTTTGGAGGTTGTTTTATATCTTTATTAATTTGACGCCTGCTAACAGCATATATTAAATTCATTTATGAAGTTTTTTTTATGCTGTTAGCCATAAATCTTGTAAAAATTCATTTATTATTATTTCACCCGCAACCCCAATGATTTGATTTCTCGCTGTTGCTATTGGACCATTTAGCCTAAATATCTGACCAGAGATTTGACTTTTTCTAGCAATAATTTGCGCTTTTGGCATTCTAACTGTAACCATATTTCTAATCGCATCTGCTAGGCTTTGCCCTTTAGAGAGATTATTTTCCATGCAAGCGATATCTATAAAGGATTGAGCTGCACCTTGTGCAAGATGTGGAGCCATGGGATGCGCAGCGTCCCCTATTAAGGTTATCCCGCCCCTGCGCCAATTAAATAAAGTCTCAAATTTTTTGATAGGTGATAAATGCCAGCTGTACTCCTGATTCAGCAGAGCGCCTAAAATTGGGTGGTTTGATAAAATAGTATGTATCGAACTATCTGGAAATTTTTTATCAGAAAATGTGAAAACCAGATTCACATCGCGTCCATTACTAATTGGATAGGTTACTAAATGGCAGGATTTTCCCAGCCAGAGCTGTGTATTTGGGCTGGAAAAACTAGCAGGTAATTTAGCTGCAGGATAAACGCTTCTATAGATAGAATACCCAGTATTTTGCTGAGTTACTCCTGAGCTAACAAATTGTCTGGTCTTGCCATGCCACCCATCAGCGCCTATCACTATTGACGCAGATACGACTTCTCCATTATCTAGCGCTAAATTAGTCTGCTCCTCAGTTTGTGATATAGCTAATAGGCTGGCATCCGTAAATTCTATTAATGAATTGGTCAAGCAGCTATCCATTAATATGTGATATAAATCCTCTCGTGCAATGCCAATATAAGTAGGTGCCTCGCTAGGCAAGGGGATGGTTGCAAGATTAACGGCAGAATCAAATGACTTTATTTCCACAGCAGTTAATTGAGTTGCTTTTTGATGAATGTGGCTGTCAATACCAAGCACAGATAGAGCAGCGCGTGCATTTGGGGCTACTTGTAAACCACCAAGCAAAATAGACTGCTTTTTCGGGGCAATAATTTTTACCTTACAGCCATTTCTAGCGCAGGCAATTGCACTTCCAAGACCGCTAAAATTATTGCCAATAATTACCAATTCTTCTGTCATAAAGCTCTATAAATCCTGCTCTTTTGAAAACATAACTTGCTACAATATGCCGATTAAAAGGATTAAAAAAAGGGTCGACTTTATGCCGACCCTTGTAAGAAGTATAGTTAATTTTGAGAAAATCAACAGAACTATCAGATAAGAAGTGGTGAAATCACCAAACTTACAATAGCCATAACATTGATAAGAATATTCATGGCCGGACCTGATGTATCCTTAAGCGGGTCACCAACGGTGTCGCCAACAACTGCTGCTTTGTGAACCTCTGAGCCTTTACCACCAAAGTTACCTTTTTCAACGTATTTTTTAGCATTATCCCAAGCACCACCTGCATTCGCCATCATCAGTGCCATCATTACACAACAAATAAGAGCGCCAGTTAAAGCCCCTCCAAGTGCTTTTGGTCCAAGTCCAAATCCAATAACAACGGGTGCAAGAACGGCTAATGAGCCGGGAAGAATCATTTTACGTAAGGCAGCTCGTGTTGCAATATCTACACAACGGGCTGTGTCTGGCTTTGCTTTGCCTTCCATTAATCCTGGGATCTCTTTAAATTGACGACGCACTTCTATAATCATTTCAAAAGCGGCATCCCCAACCGCAGTCATCGTAATTGAACTTACGATGAACGGGAAAATACCGCCAATAAACATCCCAACAAGAACAATAGGGTCATTTATAGCCAATACAAAATCAGGATCGCCATTGCTTACTTTAGCAATGTACGCACTAATTAACGCAAGAGCCGCCAATGCAGCAGCGCTGATAGCAAATCCTTTTCCTATTGCCGCTGTACTATTGCCAACCTCATCTAATGAGTCTGTAATTTCCCTTGTTTCTGGACCCATTTCCGCCATTTCTGCGATACCACCAGCGTTATCAGCAATTGGGCCATACGCATCTATCGCCATAGTAATACCTACCGTGGCTAACATGCCAACAGCTGCCATCCCTACGCCATAAAGACCAGCAGATAAGTTTGCAAAGAAAATAATAGCTGCAATGGTTAAAACTGGAATTGCAACTGACTGCATACCGATTGCCAGACCAGATATCATCACTGTAGCAGGACCAGTTTCGCCATCTTTGGCAATTTTGCGAATTGGCGCGCCACCTGTATAATATTCAGTCACAAGACCAACAATAATTCCGCCAATGGCTCCGACAACTACGGCGTACCAAACACCAACAGACGCTCCCATTTCAGTAATAACAAAATAGGCAGCTATAATGAAAACAACCGCAGAACCGATGGTTCCAAACCGTAGGGCAACATCAGGGCTTTTGTTGGAGAACATGCGAACAGATAAAATTCCTACAAGTGAGCAAACAAGACCTGTTGAAGCAAGTAATAGTGGCATAAACTGAAGCAGACTTCTATCACCGCCTAAGCTCTCTAATGATGCTAACGACATAGATGCAGCAAGTGCCATCGAAGCAATCATGGCGCCGCAGTAAGATTCAAATATGTCAGAACCCATGCCAGCAACGTCACCCACATTATCACCTACATTATCAGCAATAACGGCAGGGTTTCTAGGGTCATCTTCTGGTATGCCAGCCTCCACCTTACCAACAAGGTCAGCACCAACATCCGCGGATTTTGTGAATATTCCGCCGCCAACACGGCTAAATAAAGCGACAGATGATCCGCCCATAGCAAACCCTTCAATGGATTCGATACCTTGTATGGTATCTCCCATGAAACCATAAAGCACACCAACGCCAAGGAGACCCATCGCTGCGACAGTTAAGCCCATTATAGAGCCGCCGAAAAATGCGATATTTAGGGCCTCTGCTGCGCCCTTGGTATTTGCTGCGACGGCTGTGCGAACATTAGCCTTTGTTGCTGTATACATACCGATATAGCCAGCAGTTCCAGAACAGAGTGCGCCAAGTGTAAATGCGATTGCTGTCCCTGCACCGAGGCTTGCATATAAAGCAACGATACAAATTACACAAAATACAGCAAGTCGTTTATACTCGCTAGCCATGAAAACCATTGCGCCAAGATGTATTTCATCTGAAATACCCTTTTCGACGCCGTTTCCAGCAGGTGATTTTTTTATCCATTGATAAATGAAAAATGCGACAATTAAGCCAAATGCCCCAAGAGCGACAGGTATAAACGCGCTGGTCATAATGATGTACCTCTTAAAGTGTTCAGAAAACGATTGTTAATAATGAAGCCTAGCAACAATGCCAAGCGTGCTAGGTTATAGTAATAAAGTTTTATCCTGTAAAGTATAATCCCTTATTCCGCCAGCTCTGTTGGATAATTCAGTAAAAATGATTCTAAAATAGGTAGAAAATAGTAAAAAGCATGGTATGATTAGGTGTTCTATCCGCTGATTGGGAGAGTCTGTGCAACATGTATATAATGCGTGTTTATACAGCGCCGAAGGAGTACAAGCCTCATAATCTCTCAGGCATAATGGACCAATTAGCGTGAACAGTCTGGAAAGTAGCCCTAAAAAGGCCACCGACGGGGATAACTAGCACAGCTATAATACAGCTCTGTTAGGAAACTTTCAGGTACAAAAACAGGCGAGGTGTATTTTTATAGCCAATTTTTGGCATTTATACACTTTGGAGAATTTAAAAAATGAAAACAATCGCAATCATTGGCGCAGGCGTAACTGGCGTTACTACAGCTTGGGTATTAAATCAACTTGGATATAAAGTCACTGTTTTTGAAAAACAGAGATATCCGTCTGTGGTAACTTCCTATGCAAATGGGGGGCAGATATCTGCTAGTAATGCAGAGGTTTGGAATCATTTTGGTACAATTTTGAAGGCAGCATCTTGGTTATTAAAAAAAGACGCTCCACTGAAGATAAATTATTTTCCAGATTGGCATAAGGTTAGCTGGGCGTGTCAATTTCTTATGCAGACAGCGCATTATAAAAAAAATACGATAGAGACCACCAGAATGGCAATCGAATCGCGTCATCAGATGAAAAAAATTATGGATGCAAGCGGAATAGAATTTGATAAGTCAGATTGCGGTATTTTACATGTTTATAATAGCCAAAAAGAATTTGAGCATGCGCATAAGGTAAATGAGCTTTTAGCTGCAGGAGGACTGCAGCGGCAACGTCTAACCAGTAATGAGGTGTCAGAGATAGAGCCAAATTTGAGAAAGAAGTTTATTGGTGGCTATTATACTAAGACAGATTCAACGGGGGATATTCATAAGTTTACATATAATTTAGCAGAAGTTGCAAAAAGCAAAGGTGTTGAATTTAGGCTTTGGACAGATGTTACTAATGTGCAAGCTATAAATGGACAGGTCAAAATTAATTTTCAGCCAAATCAGGAAGAACAGCAAACAGATATATTTGATGGCGCCGTTTTATGCGCAGGAGTAGCAAGCCACCATTTTTCTCAGAAACTTGGAGATAGAGTTAATATTTATCCTGTTAAAGGCTATTCAATAACAATTCCTCTATCTGATACTAAAGCGCAAGAAAATGCCCCAAATGTTAGCTTGCTTGATGATGAAGCTAAAATAGTAACTTCAAGATTAGGTGTTGATAGATTTAGAGTTGCCGGCACTGCAGAAATTGCGGGGTATAATCTTGATATAAAAGATGCGCGTATTACACCTTTGAAAAAATGGGTGGAGCAAAATTGTTCAGAACTTCCTACTAAAGATCTATGTCCTTGGGCAGGATTAAGACCAATGAGACCAAATATGCTGCCACTCGTGGCAAGAAGCAAAAAACCTAATATATTTTATAACACTGGTCATGGCCATCTAGGCTGGACACTTGCCTGTTACACAGCGAACATGGTAGGCGAATTGATTCAGAATACCGAATTATAATAAACCCAATTATGGTCTCTGTATAAAATAGATAAGGGCATAGCAGACTAATGACAGCCAAACAAAATGAACTGAACATCATACAGCCAGATGATTGGCATTTGCATATTCGAGATTCTGAAATTATGAAAGCTGTATTGCCAGCTACAACACGCTGGGCAGCAAGAGCTATCATAATGCCGAACTTAGTGCCTCCTATTGTTACTGGCGCAGATGCACAAGCTTACGCAAATAGAATACGGGCGTGTATTCCAAACGATGTTGAGTTTATGCCCCTTTTGACGCTTTATTTAACGCAAGAAACAAACCCAGCTGATGTTGTGCAGGCATATCGCGACGGGATAATCAAAGCAGTTAAACTATATCCAGCAGGTGCTACAACAAATTCGCATAACGGGGTTAAAGACATAAAGGCAGTATATCCTGTCTTAGAAGCCATGAGTGATGCTGGCATACCGTTATTAATTCATGGCGAGGTAACAGATACAGATATTGATATTTTTGATAGAGAGGCCGTTTTTATTGAACGGGTATTAGATCCTCTTCGTGCCGAATATCCTGAATTAAAAATTGTAATGGAACATATCACTACCCGTCAAGCAGCAGCATATGTTCTTAATTCCTCAAGTGGGTTGGCGGCTTCAATAACGCCCCATCATTTAGTTGTTAATCGCAATATTATGCTTAGTGGCGGTATTCGGCCGCATTATTATTGTCTGCCAGTATTAAAGCGTGAATCACACCGCTTGGCTTTAATAGATGCCGCAACAAAGGGAGATAAAAGATTTTTTCTTGGCACAGACAGCGCGCCTCATCTAGATCATGCAAAAATTGATTTATGTGGATGTGCAGGTGTGTTTAATGCCCCTCATACCATTGAAATATTAGCACAATTATTCGATAATTTAGATGCTTTGCATGAGTTAGAAGGATTCGTTAGTTTAAACGGAGCAGATTTTTATAATCTTCCCTATAATCAGCATAAAATGATGTTAAAACGAGTACAGACACCTCTTAAAATGAAAAAAAAACTTGAGACAAATCAAGGAAATATAACCGTTTTTGATCCACAAATGCCTGTTTATTGGCAGATTTGCAGCTAGTCTTATTTATTTCTGCTTGTTGGCTTGTTTTAAACTGTCTATAGTTGAGAGTAAATTTTTCAACATCTGCATTGATAGGAGAATAAGATGAAATGGGGATTTGTTGTCGCTTTTTCTGGTTTTACAGCAATTAGTGGCTACGCGCTTGCTGAGGGAAATTTAAACATCTATAATTGGTCAGATTATATAGCCGAAGATACAATCGCAAATTTTGAGGCTGAGACAGGCATCAATGTTACGTATGATGTGTATGATTCAAACGAAGTTTTAGAAGCCAAAATGCTTGCAGGCTCATCTGGCTATGATTTAGTTGTCCCAACGGCAGATTTTCTTGCTCGTGGTAGGGAAGCTGGTGCTTATCAAGATATAGATTTATCAAAGATTTCAAACGCTAAAAATCAAGATGCAGATATTCAAGGACAAGCAAATAATATGCTTAACTCTGCATCAGCTGGTCTTGTATATATGTGGGGTTCAACTGGTATTGCATATAATGAAGATATGATTGCAGAGCGACTTGGCGATGATGCACCAACCGATAGCTGGTCGCTGATCCTTGACCCTGAAAACGCTGCAAAATTAGAAGATTGTGGCATTGCAATATTGGATGCGCCAACAGATGTATTGCCAAATGTAATGACCTATCTTGGCTTTCCTGGAACATCTACAGACAAAGCCCATTTCGAAGCCGCAGGAGAAGCATTATCTGCTATCAGACCGTATCTTCGATATATTAACTCAAGCCAATCTATAAATGATATTGCTAACGGGGATATTTGTGCAGCCATCATGTGGTCAGGTGATGCCTTTCAAGCAGCATATAGAGCTGAAGAGGCTGAAAATGGTCATGTGATAGATTACTATATTCCAAAAGAAGGCACTAATCTTTGGTTTGATGTGATGGCGCTACCTGTGGACGCAAAAAATGTCGAGAACGCCTATAAATTTGTAGATTATATGATGCGTGCAGATGTAGCAGCAGAGAATGTTAATTATGTTTGGTATGCTAGTGGTAATAAAGCAGCAGAAGCAAGTATAGACCCTGAAATTTTATCTCATCCTGGCATTTATCCAACAGACCAAGCAAAAGAAAAGCTTTTTGTAACACCTGTTTACGATACCAAAACGGATAGGATTGTAACACGCGTGTGGAACCGATTTTCTGCAGGTAATTAATCAAACTCAGAAAATAGATTAATGTGTTCGTCAAAAGCCACCTTCAAAAATAAATGAAAGTGGCTTTTGTCTTTTGTTAATCAAAAGCTGATAGGATGGGACAATGCCTCCTTTTATTAGAATTCAAAATATTTCAAAAAAATATGGAGTATTGCAAGCAGTTGATGCTGTTTCTTTTGATTTAGAAAAAGGTGAGCTGTTCAGCCTATTAGGGCCTTCTGGTTGTGGCAAAACAACGTTACTGAGAATACTTGCTGGTTTTGAGGTGCCAACTTCAGGATTGGTAGAAATTGATGGTCAGAACATGGCTAATGTGGACCCAGCAGACCGGCCTGTAAATATCATGTTTCAAAACTATGCTCTGTTTCCTCATATGAGTGTTTTTAATAATATAGCCTATGGCTTACAGCGAGCGTCTCTAGCAAAAAATGAAATAAATCACAGGGTAGAAGATTTACTAAAACTTGTTCATTTAACAGGAATGGGTGAGCGTAAGCCAGCAACCCTTTCAGGGGGTCAGAGGCAGCGGGTTGCCCTAGCAAGAGCCCTTGCCAGACGACCTAAATTATTATTGTTGGATGAACCACTTGCCGCATTAGATAAAAAACTGCGCTCTGATACTCAATTTGAACTTGTAAATATTCAAGAAAAGCTTGGCACTACATTTATTGTTGTCACCCATGACCAAGAAGAAGCCATGACATTATCGACTCGTATAGGGGTAATGAATGAAGGTCAGCTTGTGCAGCTTGCCACACCAAATGAAATATATGAAAATCCTAAAACACGATTTATAGCGGATTTTGTAGGTGATATAAGCTTTGTTCCAGCAAAAATTAATAGGCAGGACGGGGATTATTGGCTGATGGATGCAGCTGTGCCAATTTATGCAGCTTGTGAGCATAATTTGGAGGCTGGCAAGTCGATTACTCTTGCCATCAGACCAGAAAAAATCACCCTGACGCCAGAAGCTTCTGGAAAGATAAATGAATTTCCTGTGCGAATTGATGATTGGGCTTTTTATGGGGCTGGCACACAATACCGGGTTACTGGACCAGGTGGGATAAAGTTAAAACTATTTCAGTCACATAATCAGCCAAGCAATGCCCAACTCAGACCTGATCAAATTGAAACTGGGTTTATTCATTTTGCTCCAGAATCAATTATTATTCTGGAAGATAAATGATGCGCATCTTTTTCCAGAAATATGGATTTTTACTAGTTATCTGGTTGCCAGTTGGGTGGCTTAGTCTGTTTTTCATGCTGCCATTAATTGAAATGATCAATGTTTCATTTTCTGAAGCAAGGCGGGCAGTTCCTCCTTATAATCCAGCGTTTCAAATTGGTGAAAAAGGAATTTCTTTTCAACCTGTATTTGATAATTATCTGCTTATATATGATTATTGGGGGGATTATTTATGGCCAGCAGTCAATAGTATTCGCCTGGCTTTTTTCTCAACTGTTTGGTGCTTGTTTTTTGCCTATCCAATGGCGTGGTGGATAGCGCGTTCAAAAAAACCATTACAGCATATTCTTCTGGTACTAGTTTTGATGCCGTTTTGGACATCTTCTCTGCTTAGAATGTATGCTTTAATAGGACTATTAAACCCGAACGGTGTCATTAATGATTTTCTTTTATGGGCAGGTATAATTGTTACCCCCATACAAATGATGCAAACCGATTTTTCTATTTATTCAGGTATGCTTCTTACATATTTACCATTGATGATATTGCCCTTATATGCATCTCTAGTTCGACTTGATAATGCATTATTGGAAGCAGCAGCAGACCTTGGCGCAAAAAATTGGGATATTTTTCGAACCATAATTCTGCCCCTTAGCCTACCTGGTGTAATAGCTGGCTGTCTTTTGGTATTTATTCCTGCAGTTGGGGAGTTTGTTATACCAGCTCTGCTTGGTGGACCAGAGCAATTGATGCTTGGGAAAGTCATCTGGACAGAATTTTTCCGAAATAGGGATTGGCCTGTTGCAGCTGCTATCGCCATTATTCTCATTGCTATTATTATTTTACCAGTTGTTTATGCACGGTATCAGGATAAAGAGGGGCTAAGCTGATGCGCAGAAATGTGCCCTTTTTAGTTAAATTATTAGCTATCATAGGATTTGGTATATTATACGTCCCTGTTATAATGATGATGATTTATAGCTTCAATAAAAGTAAATTAGTTTCAGTGTGGGCAGGGTTTTCAACGAAATGGTATAAAGAGCTTTGGACAGATGATATACTGATTACCGCACTTTATAAATCAGTGCTGATTGGTATTAGTTCAGCCACTATTTCCACTATATTTGGATTGTTAATTGCAATTGCTTTTGTAAGATTTGCTTCCTTTAGAGGAAGATTGTTTTTGAGTCTTGTGGCAAGTGCACCTCTAGTTATGCCAGAGGCAGTAACGGGATTATCCATGCTGTTATTATTTATAGCCATGGAGGCAAGCTTTGGCTGGCCATCTGGAAGAGGTATTGATACCATCATGATTGCACATGCTACATTTGGGATGTGTTTTGCTGCTGTGGTAATTCAAACAAGATTAAGAGATATGGACAAATCCTTAGAAGAGGCAGCACGGGATTTGGGTGGAAGACAACCTTTTGTTTTCTTATCAATTACATTTCCACTCATCCTTCCGTCAATTATAGCTGCTTGGCTATTATCATTTACGCTTAGTTTTGATGATTTAGTGATCGCTAGTTTTGTAAGTGGTCCTGGAAGTTCAACATTACCTATTGTTATTTTTTCTAAAATACGGCTTGGAGTTTCTCCAGAAATTAATGCCGTTGCAACATTGATGATTCTGTCAATTTCAGCTTTTGTTATACTTGGCAGCCTTTTAGTTTTGAGAAGAGATGGTAAAAAATAAAATAAAATAAATTCATAAAATATTAAATTAATAAATCTAACTTAGATAGCTTTTAACAATTTGGGTTTTAGCGTAAACTAATGCAAACAATTACGGTTAAAGGGTAATTTATCATTATGATTATTCACAATCACACACCTCAAGATGTTATAGCCCAATCAACAGCAAAAATTTTATTGGATATTGAAGCTGTCCACGTTAATGCAAATGAACCCTTTGTGCTGACTTCTGGCGCCAGAAGTCCGGTATATATTGATTGCCGTAAGCTAATTTCTTTTCCTCGAATAAGAGCGGCATTGATGTCTTATTCAGTATCATTATTGGCTGAACGTGTTGGTGTGGAGGCATTTGATTCAATTGCTGGGGGAGAAACAGCGGGAATTCCGTTTGCTGCTTTTTTAAGTGAGCGGCTAGCGCTGCCGATGCAGTATGTCCGAAAAAAACCTAAAGGGTTTGGCAGAAATGCACAGATAGAAGGTCATCTTGAGCCAGGTGCAAATGTGCTGTTGATGGAGGATTTGGCAACAGATGGTGGAAGTAAATTTATGTTTGCAGATGCGCTTCGCTCTGCAGGTGCAAATTGCGACCATATTCTGGTGATGTTTTATTATGATATATTCTCCTCTGCTCAGAAAAAACTGGCAGACCATGGTCTTGATTTACATTATCTTGCAACTTGGTGGGATATTTTAGCAGAATTAAAGGTCTCTGGGAGGTTTGACGAAAATACCATCACATCTGTGGAAGCTTTTTTGCATGACCCAACTGGCTGGTCGGCTGCTAATGGTGGAAGCAATATATGATAAGGGGGAGATTCCTAGATGACTATTTTTAATCTTGGATCAATTAATTTAGATCATTTCTACAGCCTTTCCCACTTAGTAACTGCAGGTGAGACATTGGCTGCAAATGATTATAGCATTTCCCTGGGAGGCAAAGGGGCTAACCAATCTGTGGCACTAGCAAAGGCAGGGGCAGAAATTTGTCATATTGGTGCTATTTCAAAGAAAGATAGGCCCTTTTTAGATGAGATGCAAAAAGCAGGCGTGGCGCTTGATAATGTTGCTTTTTTGGAAACGCCGTCAGGACATGCCATAGTAATGGTCGATGAAAAAACTGGGGAAAATCAGATCATTTTATCTCCATCTGCGAATTATAATATCGAGCAAGAACAGATTCGAATAGCACTTCAAAAAGCAAATTCGTCTGACTGGGCGCTTGCGCAAAATGAGACATGTTTAATTGAGGATTTCTTATCTCAGGCAAAAACAAAAGGACTTAAAATTTGCTATAGTGCAGCACCATTTGTTGCAGAACAAACATCCGCTCTTATTAGTATAACAGACCTATTGATTGTAAATGAGGGGGAGGCGGAATCCTTATCTGAATTTATAAAAAAAGATATTACAAAACTCGCATTACCGCATCTAATTATTACCCTTGGCTCTAAGGGCGCTCGTTATGTTGGTGAGCAGGGCAGCTTTTCAATTGCCCCATTTGACGTTAACGTTGTTGATACAACTGGCGCAGGTGATACCTTTCTTGGTTATGTGCTTGCTAATTTAACAAAAGGAAAGCCAATGCGAGAGGCGATGCATATTGCTGCTGCTGCTGCTGCACTTCAAATAACACGAAGAGGCGCTATGCGCGCAATACCAGACAGCCAAGAAGTAGAGTTATTTTTAGGCAATATTTCAAAAGGAAGATGACAATGAAAGCACAGAAGATAATTATTGATACAGATCCAGGTATTGATGATGCAATGGCTATTCATCAAGCTTTTGCGGATAGTAGATTAGAAGTGGTAGGATTAACCACTATTTTTGGGAATGTATATGTAGAGCAGGCAGCTCGGAATGCATTGTGGCTATCAGAGCAGGCTGCCTATAAATGTGGCGTAGCTACGGGTGCCTCTAAACCACTTATTCAGGAATTAAACACTCCCTCATTTCATGTACATGGTGCAGAAGGCTTTGGCAGATTAGAAGACATACACATTAATGGCACACTAGATCCAAGACCAGCGCATATTTATCTGTCTGAAACATTAAGAGCTCATTCAGGCGAAATAATATTATGTCCAGTTGGTCCTCTTACCAATATCGCAAACCTGCTTGATTACGACCCTGATGTTGTAAATCACGTTAAAAAATTGGTGATAATGGGAGGAGCTGTCCATGTACCAGGGAACGTCACTTCTTTTGCAGAAGCCAATTTCTGGAATGACCCACATGCAGCAGATAAAGTGCTTGCAGCAGACTGGCAGATTGATTTAATTGGTTTGGACGTTACGGCAACGCTTCAATTCCCACCAGCTGTTTTTGAGCAGGTTGCTAAAACATCTCCAAGAATTGGAGGTTTTATTTATGACATCTGTGAATTTTATATTGATTTTTATGAGAAAATTGTCGGAAAGCGGGTTTGCCTCATGCATGACCCTGCAGCATTATTGGCAATCAGCGATCCAGAAATTTTTACATTTGAAAAAACGCCGTTATCTGTCATAGTTTCAGGGGAAGAAGTAGGTAATTCAATTGTGAGTGAAAATAGTGGAAGAAAGGCTGTAAACGTAGCAGTAAAAGCAGATGCGCAGGCTGCAAGACAGAAATTTTTGTCTATATATGCTGAAGCAGATTCTGCTTATCTCAAACGGATAAATGATGAAGGAGAATAAAAAGGTATGCAAGTTCAAACTGTAAATTACGCTGCAGAGAATGTGTCCGAAATATTAACTCGTTCTTTGCATGAAACAGGGTTTGCCATTTTGGAAAACTATCCGATAAGTAATACTCAGGTGCAGTCCATTTATCAAAAATGGGGTGATTTTTTTGCTAGTGAATCAAAGCATGAATTTTTGCGTGATTTGGAAAAACAAGATGGTTATTTCCCGTTTCGGTCTGAGAACGCTAAAGGGGTAGATTTAAAAGATTTAAAAGAATTTTATCATGTGTTTCCATGGGGACGTGTGCCCCCAGAATTAGAAGTTGAAACACGAAAATTATATAATGATTTATTTAACCTTGGATTAACGCTTCTTAAATGGCTTGATAGTACCATACCATCTCATGTGCGTGAGAATCTCTCAGAACCGCTTGATGAAATGATGCAAGGAAGCGAGCAAAGCTTGCTTCGTATTTTGCATTATCCGCCTATCGATGGGGATGTAGAACCAGGTGCAATTAGAGCAGCAGCTCATGAAGATATTAATCTTATTACTTTACTTGTTGCGGGCTCTGAGCCTGGCTTGCAAGCACAAGATAAGGCTGGAGAATGGCATGATATATCCTGTGATCCTGGCATGATTACTATAAATAATGGGGACATGCTTGCGTTGGCGACTGGAAATTATTTTCCATCAACACCGCACCGTGTAACCAACCCTGATGGAAAAAATAATAATTCACGCTTTTCAATACCCATGTTTTTACACCCAAGACCAGAGGTGATGTTGAATGACGTGCTATCAGCAGAGGGATATCTGCTAAATCGACTAAAAGAAATTGGATTAAAATAGGAAAAGAGGTAAATTATGTCACGAAATAATCTTTTATTAATAGTTGGCGTCATTGTGGTGGCGGCAGTTATTATTTTCAATCTTGATATGCAGGTTGAAGATAAAAAAGAGACTGTAAGTTTTAAGCCGGCTGTTGTTTTTGATATGGGCGGCAAATTTGATAAATCCTTTAACGAGGGTGTCTGGAACGGGGTAAAGAAATTTACCGAAGAGACAGGCATCGAAGTAATGGAATTTGAAGTTACCAACGAAACCCAGCGTGAGCAGGCTATGCGCCGTATGGTTGACAAGGGTGCGACTGTTGTTCTTGGTGTTGGATTTGCACAGGCAGATGCGATTTCAAAAGTTGCAGCTGATAACCCAAATGTTCAATTTTCAATCATTGATGTTGGCTGGTTAGATGCCCCAAACTTACGTCAATATGTATTTAAAGAACATGAGGGCTCTTATCTTGTGGGTATTGCTGCAGCAAAGGCAACAAAAACAGGTAAAGTTGGATTTGTTGGTGGTCAAGACATAGGTCTGATTAGCAAATTTGCATGTGGATATGTTGGCGGCGTAAAATCTGTCCTACCAAATGCGGAAATATATGAAAATATGACAGGCTCAACACCTTCTGCTTGGAATGACCCTGCCAGAGGCGCTGAACTAACACGAAGCCAGATAGATCGTGGTGCAGATGTTGTGTATCATGCAGCTGGCGGAACTGGGGTTGGTGTTATTCAGGCAGCAGCAGATGCAGGAAAGCTTGCTATTGGTGTTGATTCAAATCAAAATGGGCTAGCACCAGGTTCTGTATTAACATCAATGCTAAAACGTGTTGACGTTGCTGCATATGAGACATTCATGGATGCTAAAAATGGGAAATTCACTTCTGGTGTTAAAGCGCTTGGTATCGCAGAAGGCGGTGTTGACTGGGCATTAGATGAGAATAATGAATCCTTAATTACAGCAGATATTAAATCAGCTTTAGAAGCTGCAAGGGAAGCAATCCTTTCTGGTTCAGTAACGGTCCATGACTATTTAACAGATCAGACCTGTCCTTATTAATTTAAGTGTTAGATAAGATTAATAAGGTGAAAAGAGAACATATTATAAAAAACGGCGACGAATCGTCGCCGTTTGCTATTTCATTGATAGATATCTGTAAGTCTTTTGGACCAGTGCAGGCTAATGATGCAATTAGTTTGGATGTAACCAGAGGTACTATTCACGGCATTATTGGTGAAAACGGGGCTGGTAAATCAACGCTGATGTCCATTATATATGGGTTTTATCAGCCTGATAGCGGGATGATTAAAGTTGCTGGAACTCCTGCGTCATTTAAGCAACCATCTGAGGCAATTAGCCTTGGTATTGGCATGGTTCATCAGCATTTTATGCTGGTGCCAAATTTTACAGCATTAGAGAATATAATTCTTGGCTCTGAAGGTAAGAAGGGTCTTAAATCTGGGTTGTATGCAGCACGCAAAAAATTAAAAGAGCTTTCGCAAACATATGGTCTGGAAGTTGACCTTGATAGCATTACAGAAGATTTACCTGTTGGTATTCAGCAAAGAATAGAAATTTTAAAAGCTTTGTATCGTGGCGCTAAAGTATTGATTTTAGATGAGCCAACTGGTGTGCTAACGCCGCAGGAAACAGAAAGACTTTTTGAGATATTAAATGCCCTAAAATCGGAGGGTGTGACTATATTACTGATTACCCATAAATTACACGAGGTTATGGCTATCACAGATGTCGTTTCAGTTATGCGTCAAGGAAAATTAGTAGCTCATACAAAAACAAAAGAGACGAATTCAGAATGGCTTGCAGAACAAATGGTAGGCAGGTCTGTTCTTGTAAATATACAATATCCAAAGGGAAACCCAAAGCATATAGCGTTATCTGCAGAAAAGGTATCTGTTACCGATAAACGGGGTTTTGATAGCTTAAAGAACGTTTCCTTTGACCTTCATGCAGGCGAAATATTGGGAATTGCGGGAATTTCAGGCAATGGTCAGTCAGAGCTATTATCTGTTCTATCTGGTATTATACAGCCAGCAGCAGGTCAATTTAAAATAGCAGAAGAATTATTCGACGCAACACATCATGCTGACCCACAAAAAGTAAGGCAATTAGGGGTTGCTCATGTACCAGAAGATAGACATGCAGAGGGGCTAATACTGCAATTTCAAGCTTTTGAGTCTGCCATTTTGGGTTATGAGAAAAGCCCAAATCTTGGAGTAAAATTATTAACAGATCCAAATGTTAATCGAACATATTGCGCCCAATTAATGGAATCATTTGATGTTAGACCACAAAACCCCACCTTATTAAGTAGCCAGTTTTCAGGTGGTAATCAGCAAAAACTTATCCTAGCACGTGAGATATCTTCTATGCCAAAAGTACTTTTGGTAGGGCAACCAACACGAGGTGTTGATATTGGCGCAATTGAATTTATTCATAATACGTTAATTAGCATGCGCGATAGTGGCTGTGCCATAATCGTTGTTTCCGTAGAATTAGAAGAAATTTTAAGTCTGTCTGATAGGATTATGGTGATGAATGCAGGCGAGGTAGTAGGAACTGTAAATAAGCAGGATGCTACAAAACCCATGCTTGGCAAGATGATGGCTGGCATGTCGCTTAATGTTGCAGAAAAGGGTGTGTAAAAATGCAAGCCTCTCGACTCCCAGCATATGTAGATATTCTAGTTATTCCATTATTGAATCTTTTGACGGCCTTATTTGTTGCTGGCATTATTATCGCTATCATTGGAGAAAATCCGTTTACAGCCTTATCAATTATGCTCAAAGGAGCATTTATCTATAAGGGCGGTCTTGGTTATACCCTGTTTTATACAACCAATTTTATATTCACTGGTCTTGCGGTTGCTGTCGCTTTCCACGCAATGTTGTTTAATATCGGTGGTGAGGGGCAGGCAGCTATGGGGGGGCTTGGTATAGGTCTTGTTGCCCTGGGTTTGGGCGGTATTCTTCCTGTACCAATAGTTATTCTTTTGGCTATTATAGGCTCAGCAATTTTTGGAGCAATTTGGGGCGTAATCCCAGGCTATTTGCAAGCAAAACGTGGTAGCCATATTGTTATTACCACCATAATGTTTAATTTTATTGCGTCTTCGATAATGATTTGGTTGCTTGCAGGCTTGTTAATGGCGCCAAACCAAATGTCGCCAGAGACAGTATCTTTTGCTGATGGCGTGATGTTGTTTAAAATACATCAGATATTAAATAGCATGGGTTTTTCTGTCGCACGATCGCCATTAAATTTATCATTTGTGCTTGCGTTATTATGTTGTTTTGCTGTCTGGGTGCTGATTTGGCGAACTAGGTTTGGATACCGCATTAGGGCAACTGGATTTAGCACCAAAGCGTCTGCTTATGGAGGATACAGACCTGAATGGATTATTATATTAGTTATGGCTATCTCAGGCGGGCTGGCAGGGATGATGGCTGTGAACGAAATTTTAGGGGTTCAACATAGAGTAATTTTAAATTTTACTTCTGGGTATGGATTTACAGGAATTGCTGTAGCCTTAATGGGGCGTAATCATCCTGTAGGCATTATTTTTGCTAGTCTTCTTTTTGGCGCTTTATATCAAGGTGGCGCAGAGCTTGATTTTGAATTTCAGACAATAACACGTGATATGGTGATAATGATTCAAGGTCTGATTATTTTATTTTCTGGTGCCTTAGCCTATATGTTCAATCCGTTTTTGGAGCGCATATTTTTAGCGAATAAAGGACAGAAGGAGCCAGAAAATGGCTGATTTTTGGTTTCAGTTCCTGCTTGCATTAGATTCAAGCATAAGGGTTGCAACGCCTCTTATATTAGGGGCAATGGCAGGTATATTCTCAGAGCGTTCTGGTATAATTGATATCTCTCTTGAGGGAAAAATGTTAATGGCTGCTTTTGTGGCTGCGGCAGTTGCTTATGGAACAGGGTCTCCTTGGCTGGGCGCAATTGCTGCCATTATTGTATCTATAATAGCCAGTTTAATTCATGGATTTGCCTGTATTATTCATCGCGGAAATCAGGTTATTTCTGGGCTTGCTATAAATATTCTTGCCTCAGGTCTGACTGTTATAATTGGCATCGCTTTATTCAGACAGGGTGGACAAACCCCAACACTGCCTAAAAGCGCAAGATTTAATTCAATTGAATTACCGTTTGCACAATATTTTGCAGATAACATTCCTATTTTGGGTGTTGTTTATAAAGAGCTGATTTCAGGCCACAACATTCTTGTCTGGCTTGCATTGGCTAGTGTTGGCATAACCTATTATATTTTGTTTAAAACGACCTTTGGTTTAAGGCTCCGTGCAGTTGGGGAAAAGCCAGAAGCGCTTGATTCTGCTGGTATTTCGGTGTCCAAAATGCGATTCCAAGCGATCATAATTGCGGGTATTTTATGTGGTCTAGCAGGGGTTTATTTATCTACGGCAACAGGGGCTGGTTTTGTTAAAGAAATGACGGCTGGTAAAGGGTATATCGCATTAGCTGCAATGATTTTTGGAAAATGGCGGCCTGTGCCAGCTTTATTTGCCTGTTTGATGTTTGGATTTTTAGAAGCGGTTGCTGCCAGAGTACAAGGTGCAGAATTCCCTATTATAGGTGAAATTTCATCCGATCTTCTGCTTGCGCTGCCTTATGTTTTAACAGTTGTGCTTCTTGCTGGCTTTATTGGGGGTGTCTCGCCGCCACGCGCAATTGGACAGCCCTATATTAAGGAGCGATAATTCAAGATGCTCAGGCAAATTGACCAGCGTTTATGCAAAGCAGCTATATCAGCCAGACATAATGCATATGCGCCCTATTCAAAATTCAAGGTTGGAGCAGCAATATTAGATGAATTTGATAATATTCATTTAGGCGTTAATGTTGAAAACGCAGCCTATCCTCAAGGAAGCTGTGCAGAGGCTGGCGCAATATCAGCGATGATTGCAGCAGGCGGGCAGCAAATAAAGGTAATTGCAGTTAGTGGAGCTGGGGTAGAGTTATGTACACCTTGTGGAGGATGCAGGCAGAGAATAAGAGAATTTGCCAATCCCCAAACAGAAATTTTAATCTGTAACGAATTAGCATTTGCAAGGCGATTTTTATTAGAAGAATTATTGCCAGCCTCTTTTGGGCCAGATAATTTAAACACTTAATCTAAATAATTTAATAGTTATGGTTCTAGCTATTCGTTATTTTTGGGTGCCTTAATCCTGTTTATTATTAGCAAAATAAGAACATCTATTCAGTGCCGTAAATTCGATCGCCAGCATCACCTAGCCCAGGCAGAATATAGGCGTTTTCATCTAATTTTCGATCTAGCGCAGCTGTAATTATCGGAATGTCGGCATGTTGCTGATGAAAATATTCAATACCTTCTGGCGCAGCAACTAAACAAACAAATAATATTTTTCTAGCACCGTCTTTTTTTAAAAAACCGGCAGCCTGACTTGCAGAACTCCCTGTTGCTAACATTGGGTCGACTAAAATTATCTGCCGCTCTTCTATTTGGTCAGGCAGCTTTTTAAAATAAGGCTCTGCAATATGAGTATCTGAATCACGCTGCATACCTATATACCCAATTGGTGCTTCTGGTAGGCTTGCTGAAAATGCGTCTGCCATGCCATTTCCTGCACGTAATATAGAGACAATACACGGATATGGTTTTACAAGAACAGACTGAGTTGTATGCTCCATAGGCGTTTTTACTTGTGTAGGTGTAACATTTAAATGGGAAAAAACAGGCCAGCTCATTATATTGCCAAGTTCCATCAAGGTTTTTCGAAAATCAGGTGAAGATGTATTCTCGTCTCTTAAGATAGCGAGTTTGTGACTAACGATGGGATGTTCTAGTTCGGTTACATGTGTCATGAAAAATGGTATCCATTTTTTGTGGTTATTCTCAAGTTGAATAACATATGAAGATAAAAATATAAAAAAATTTTAAAAATATCTATCTTTTGGCGACCCTGAATATTGCTAAATAGCGTGTAGTTTGACATCTTTGGCGTACTCAGGGGTTTTGGAAATAAGCAAAAAAGAGTATTAAATTGGCAAAACTATATTTTTCTTATTCTGCGATGAATGCTGGCAAATCCACAATTTTATTACAAGCATCGCATAATTATCAAGAACGAGGAATGCAGACCCTACTGCTTACTGCTAAGCTTGATACCCGCAGCGGTCCAGGTGTTATCTCGTCTAGAATTGGTATTGATGCGAACGCCTTTACCTTTCGCGAAGATACCGACCTTTGGTCATTAATACAAACCTCTCATACAAACAATAAGCGTGCTTGTGTGTTGGTAGATGAAGCTCAGTTTTTATCAAAAGAACAGGTATGGCAATTGGCTAAAATTGCTGACCAGCTTGGTCTGCCTGTTATGTGCTACGGTCTGCGAACAGATTTTCAAGGAAAGCTATTCCCAGGTTCAGCAGAATTGCTAGCGATTGCGGACGATATTAGAGAAATTCGCACAATCTGTCATTGTGGCAAAAAAGCAACCATGGTGATTCGTCAATCTGATGACGGAACGGTGATTAAGGATGGCGCCCAAATTGAAATTGGTGGTAATGATAAATATATATCTTTATGCAGGCACCATTGGTCAAAAGCTATGGATGAAGGAACACCACAATGAATTCTAAAAATAAAACAATTGCAGCAAATAATGCGTGTTTGTTGGTGATTGATGTACAATTAGATTTTTGCCCTGGGGGTGCATTAGCAGTTGAACAAGGTGATTTGGTTGTGCATCCGATTAATCAGTTAATAAAGCGGGCTGAAAATAGTGTATTAACCCAAGATTGGCATCCAAAAGATCATTCGAGTTTTGCAAGCTCCCATGCAGAAAAACAGCCATTTTCTGTTATAGAAATGCCGTATGGTAAGCAAACTCTATGGCCAGATCACTGTATTCAAAATAGTGTCGGAGCAGAGTTTCACCCAGAATTAAATAGCCAGGCTGCTCAAACGATTATTCGTAAAGGATTTCGAAGTGAAATAGATAGCTATTCTGCTTTTTTTGAAAATGATGGTCGCACCGTCACTGGTCTTGATGGCTGGTTACGTGCCAAAAACATTCAAACACTATATCTTGCAGGTCTTGCAACAGATTACTGTGTTGCATATTCAGCACTTGATGCAGCACGTCTTGATTTTGATGTTCATGTGGTTTTACCTGCCTGCCGAGCCATCGATTTAGATGGTTCTCTTGCTCATCAGCTTGAGGCAATGCAACAGTCTGGTATCACCTTATTAGAAAAAATTCCAGAATAAGCATATTTTCGTTTCTTTTATAGCAAGAAACCTATAGGACACAGGTTTTATATTTTTCTTTTCTAAGGACTCCTTTAAAATGACTCAAGAACTACGCAATATTGCCATTATTGCTCACGTTGATCATGGTAAAACAACATTAATTGATTCGATTATGAAGCAGTCTGGAATGTTTCGTGAAAACCAATCTGTAACAGAGCGCTTGATGGATTCGGGGGATCTTGAAAAAGAAAGAGGGATCACTATCCTTGCTAAGCCAACTTCTATTCGTTGGCAAGATGTTAGAATTAACATTATTGATACACCTGGGCACGCTGATTTTGGCGGTGAGGTAGAGCGTGTACTTCATATGGCGGATGGTGTTATTTTGTTGACCGATGCTGCCGAGGGTCCAATGCCGCAAACAAAATTTGTTTTAGGTAAAGCTCTTGCCCTTGGTTTGCAACCAATTGTGATTATTAACAAGGTTGATAAACCAGATAGCCGCGCTGAAGAGGTGGTAGATGAGGTATTTGATTTATTTGTTGCACTTGATGCAAATGAACAACAGCTTGAATTTCCGATTCTATATGCATCAGGAAGAAATGGCTGGTGTGTGCGTGAATTAGATGATGAACGCACCTCTCTCAAGCCATTATTGGATCTTATAATAGAGCACGTCCCAGCGCCAAGTCAGGATTTACAAGCCCCTTTTGCCATGCTTGCAACTTTGCTGGATTCAGATCAGTTCTTGGGTAGGTGTTTAACTGGTAAAGTTGTGCAAGGCACGGCTAAAATGAATGACCAAGTAAAAGCAATCGGACTTGATGGTAGCGTTATAGAACTTGGTCGGTTAACAAAATTAATGCATTTTGAAGGCACTACCAGAGTGCCAGTAGATAGAGTTGAAGCGGGAGACATTATCTGTATTGCAGGTTTAACCAAAGCGTCTGTTGCAGATACAATATGTAATGCAGAACTAAAAGAGCCTCTTAAATCAACCCCCATTGATCCGCCTACAATGTCGGTTACAATTACGGTGAATGATTCACCTTTTGCAGGTCAAGAAGGCAAAAAAGTTACATCAACCATGATTCGCCAACGCTTATTAGCAGAGGCAGAAACAAATGTAGCAATTACCTTTGCTGAGAGTGATAATAAGGATTCATTTGAAATTGGCGGAAGAGGCGAATTGCAACTTGGTGTATTGATAGAAACTATGCGCCGAGAAGGGTTTGAGCTCACCGTATCTCGTCCAAGAGTGTTATATCGTGAAGAAAATGGACAGCGGCTTGAACCTATTGAAGAGGTTATCATTGATGTAGATACAGAATATTCAAGCACCGTTATTGACTCTCTGAATCGTCGAAAAGCTGAAATGGCAGATATGCGCGAAGTTGGCGCTGGTAAAACTAGATTGACTTTCCTTGCGCCTTCGCGCGGTCTTATTGGCTTTCAAAGTAAGTTCCTTACAGATACGCGTGGCACAGGGGTTATCAATCGCTTGTTTCATAGCTATGCTGCATATAAGGGGGATGTTGCAGGGCGTAGAAATGGGGTTTTAATATCCAATGATACAGGGCAAGCTGTTGCCTATGCTTTGTTTAATCTTCAAGAACGAGGAGATATGTTCGTCTCTCATCAAACGCCTGTTTATATGGGCATGATTGTGGGTGAGCATAACCGGGATAATGATCTTGAAGTAAATGTTTTAAAAGGCAAAAAACTTACAAATGTGCGCGCCTCAGGAACCGATGATGCGGTTACCCTCTCACCCCCACGTCATCTCTCTCTTGAGGATATGATGGCTTATTTGAATCAGGATGAGCTGCTTGAAGTAACCCCATTGAATTTGCGATTGCGCAAACAATATCTTATGTCGCATGAAAGAAAAAAAGCGGCGAGAAACTAGAAATATATTTATCGCTTTTTCATAAAATATGATACTTGACTGACAAACCTTCACTGCAGATAAAAAGGGAAGTGGCATGAGTCTCTTGCAATGTGATGAGTGTGGCACAAAATTTCAATGTGGATCTAATACTGAAAAGGCATGTTGGTGCTATAATCTTCCAAACCTAAGACAGAATTTTGACCTAGCAGGGAAATGTGTTTGTCCTGATTGTTTAACACAAGGTAAATCAAAACAGATTATCAAAATGCGTAAAAAGAAGTCTGAGCAAAGAAAAGCAGATAAAAACGAATTATTATCGTAAAATTTTTTCGCCTAAAAATAGGTAATACCTAAAAATAGGTAATAATATATAAATTAGAAGTTATCTTTAGCTGTTCTAAGAGCTGCAAAAACGTCACTTGCGCTGGCGTTTTCTAAGCCATGTTTTTTTCTTATTGAAGAATCAGAGGTGCGGAGAAACGGATTTGTTTTTTTCTCAATGCCTAAATTCGTTGGAATAGTTGGCTGTCCAGCATCAAGCAATTTTTCAACCTCACTCATGCGAGAGATAAGATCCTGATTTTCAGCATCAACAGTTAAGGCAAAACGACCATTCGCTCTTGTGTACTCATGACTACAGTAAATAGATATATCATCTGGTAGGGTCAAAAATTGGCATAAGCTGTGATACATCATGTCCATATCACCTTCAAAAACTCTGCCACAGCCAAGTGAAAATAGGGTATCCCCTGAAAACAGGATTTTTTCTTCTGGAAAATAATAATTTATCATATCCAGAGTATGACCTGGTGTATGCAAAATTTGAACGAGCGAGTTTCCAAATTGTAATGTATCACCTGCTCTCAGGCCATGTGATAAATGTGCGATTGGCGCTTGCGAATGTGCTTTTGGCCCAATCACCTCACATTTCCATCGCTGATAAAGTTCTTTTATACCGTCTGTATGGTCCCAGTGATGATGGGTGACCCAAATTTGCGATAAAATCCAGCCCCTGGATTGAAGTATGTGATTATAGGCATCTGCATCACCAGCATCAATTGCTATGGTCTGTTGTGAATCTTCATCATGCAATAAGATACCATAATTATCAGAAAGATAAGGGAATTGGACTATCTTTATAGGCGCCATATCTTCTACCAATTTCCTATATTAGGCATAGATTGCCACGGTTCTTGAATAGGTTGTTTTTCTCCTTCTTGAAGGAGTTCTATGGAAATACCATCAGGAGATTTTATAAATGCCATATAGCCATCACGAGGTGGGCGGTTGATAGTAACCCCTTTATCTATTAAATCCTGACAGGTCTGGTAAATGTCATCTACACGGTATGCAAGATGACCAAAGTTTCTGCCACCTACATAATCTTCGGGATCCCAGTTATAGGTAAGCTCTAATTCTGGCGCTCTATTTTGCTTTACAGAAGTGGTATCCTTAGGTGCGGATAAGAACACATTAGTAAATCGACCCTTTTCTGAATCATATCTACTGGTTTCAATAAGCCCTAATTTGGTGCAATAAAATTGGAGTGATTCCTCAAGATTTTTAATTCTAACCATAGTATGAACATATCGCATTGATAGCATCCCCTGATCTCATGTAAGATTAAATAGCATTAAACAGCTAATAACTGATCTTTAAAATAAAAACAATTTTAACTAAATCGATTCACAAATCAAAAATAGGAGAAGTGAGGTGGGAGCTTATGCATTATCAGCAAATCTAGGCTATTTATTTACAGAATATAAGCTTACAGAGGCGATAGCTAGGTCAGCAGAGGCAGGTTTTTCTGCAGTGGAATGCCAGCGACCATATAATATTCCAGCAAGGCAGATAAGAAAAGCATGTGAAGATGCATCGATTCCATTGCTTGCCATAAATACAGCGAAAGGTGAGCAAGGACAATTTGGTCTATCAGCACTGCCAGAGGCTACACATCAAGCAAGGCAAGCTATTGATCAAGCGATAGATTATGCAGCTGAGGCAAATGCAGCTTATATACATTTGGTTTCAGGTATTACTTCTTCTTCTGCTGCGCTTGATACATTATGTCAGAATATTGATTATGCGCTGAATAAGGTAAAAGATACGAAAATACAGGTGATAATTGAGCCAATTAATACTAATTCAGTGCCAGGATATTTTATGTCTGAGCCACAGCTCGCAATTGAGGTAATAAATAAAGTGAATTCTAGCAAATTAGGCGTTATGTTCGACTGCTTTCATATGCTTCATATGACAGGCTCTAAAACAGGTCTTTTAGAGGCATATTCTTTGCTAAAGAAGAACATTTTTCATATACAATTCGCTGCTTTTCCTAATCGAAATGAGCCAAATTACAACTCTTTTTCTTATTCTGAGTTATTTGCGGAGTTGCTAGCAGATGGGTATTCTGGATATTTTGGTGCTGAATATATACCAGCTGGAGAAACAGATAAATCTCTTGACTGGATGCAGTCTTATTAAACTTCAAGGCTATTGAACGTGATGTCATGTCATGTAGGTTTTTTTTATAGCGTTATATTTAAAAGCGTTTGCAAATATAGTCAGCAAATTTGGTTGGAAATAGTCGTTTGGTAATCATCATTAATGTTGTCGCCCAAGTAATCCGATATCTGGTGTGAGGTGTCTTGCAAGTGGCTGCCTTCCACACAGCGTTACTTACAGCAGATGCGGATAACTCAAACATATCTTTTGGTGGGTTTAGCGCAGATAAACGGGGAATTAGTTCAGTTTGGTAAATAGAACGTTGTCGTGATTTTTGCCATGGCACCCATTTTTGAAATTGAGCAAACGCATTTTCTCTGATTTTAGTTCTGATAGGGCCTGGTTCAATTAAAATAATTTTTACACCGCTTCCTTCAAGCTCAAGCCGTAATGTATCAGTGAGACCCTCCAGTGCGAATTTACTTGCATTATATGCGCCTCTAAATCGCATGGCAGCAAACCCTAAAACAGATGAATTTTGGATAATTCTCCCTGATTTTTGTTTGAACATTATAGGCAGTGCTAGGCG
>Ga0209251_1000456_pt1 | contig 36702 bp, 31 predicted proteins | sample SaaInlV_100m_DNA_6_FD_184665 | JGI IMG/M metagenome (GOLD analysis project Ga0209251, IMG submission 184665) | Marine microbial communities from expanding oxygen minimum zones in the Saanich Inlet - Saanich Inlet SI073_LV_10m_DNA (SPAdes) (version 2) | ecosystem: Environmental > Aquatic > Marine... | reverse complement strand
GATAGTCATGAGAATGCAAGAACAGCTGCGCTCTTAATCACCTCAAATGTAACGGAGCTAGAGGCTGTAGTTACTATTGATCAGGCAATGGCTAAAAAAAGCTTTCTTGATGAACCACTAGTAGTCTCTATAGGAGATTCAAATAAAGCTATAGATTCATCAAAAAATAAGCTAAATGGAAGACTATCTATTGGCGGTCAAGAGCATTATTATCTTGAGGGACAGGTTGCCCTGGCAATTCCAACAGAGGACAACGAGATGGTAGTTCATTCTTCGACTCAAAACCCTACAGAAGTCCAACATCTAGTTGCACATGTTTTAGATGTTCCTCAAAATGCAATCGAAGTAATTACTCGAAGAATGGGCGGTGGCTTTGGTGGTAAAGAGACAGATTCATCTCAACTTGCGTGTGTTTGCGCTATATTTGCAAAGCAAATTAAACTTCCTATAAAAGCTCGGCTCTCTAGAAAAGATGATATGTTGCTCACTGGAAAGAGGCATGATTTCAAGGCAGATTATAAAGTTGGCTATAGTGATGACGGAAAAATTTTGGGGATTGAGATGGATCTTGCAGCAAGATGTGGCTACTCCCTTGATTTATCTAAAGCAATAGTTTCTAGAGCTTTATTCCATGCTGATAATACATATTTTTTGCCAAATGCTACTTTTAGGGGTTTTTTATGCAAAACAAATACCGCTTCAAACACAGCGTTTAGAGGCTTTGGCGGACCTCAAGGGATGCTTGCTATAGAAAATATTATTGAAGAAATAGCCATGATTATTGGTGTTGATGCTCTTGAAATTAGAAAATTAAATTATTATCAAAAGGATACAAATAACGTGACGCCTTACGATCAAGTTGTCGAAGATAATATTATTAATGAGCTCTCTAGTGAGCTTATAGAAGACAGTAATTATTTAGCTAGAAGAGAAATTATTGAAAAGTTTAATAAAACAAGTAAATATCTTAAAAAAGGATTGGCATTTTCTCCTGTGAAATTTGGTATTTCTTTTACTACTCAATTATTAAATCAAGCCGGCGCATTGGTAAATGTATATAAAGATGGAAGTATATATATTAATCATGGAGGGACTGAAATGGGCCAAGGCCTATTTATTAAAGTTGCGCAGGTTGTTGCTAATGAATTCGGTGTTAATCTAGAGCGAGTAAAGGTCTCAGCTACTTCTACTGCTAAAGTTCCAAATACATCACCAACTGCTGCATCTTCTGGTTCAGATTTAAATGGTATGGCTGCTAGAGAGGCGTGCTTAAGAATTAAGAGAAATTTAACTACTTTTGCGAAAGATTTCTATGGCGAAGGTAATGGTGATATTGAGTTTAAAGACTCTTTTGTTATTATTGGTAAGAAAAAGATAGCGTTTGATGAATTTGTGTCAACAGCATATTTAAATCGAGTAGAACTTTTTAGTAATGGCTTTTATAAAACACCAAAAATTTTCTTTGATGCGGTTAAACAAAAAGGTCATCCTTTTTACTATTATTCATATGGTGCCTGCGTTAGTGAAGTTATAGTTGATTGTTTGACTGGTGAGTATAAGTTGTTAGCAGTTGATATTTTGCATGATGTTGGCGCATCACTTAACCCAGCAATTGATATGGGGCAAATAGTTGGAGGATATATTCAGGGTATGGGCTGGCTCTGCTCTGAGGAGCTCAAATGGAATGATTCTGGGGCACTTTTAACGATGGGCGCATCGACCTATAAAATCCCTGCAATCGGCGATACGCCTGAGCATTTTGAGGTCAAAATTAAGCCTAATATTTCTAATCATGAAAATACAATTCATAAATCTAAAGCAGTTGGAGAGCCTCCTTTGATGCTTGCAATATCAGCTTGGCTGGCGATAAAAAATGCTATTTATAATGCAGATAATGAAATGCAAACTGGCCTAAATGCTCCTGCAACTTTTGAGCAAGTATTCTTTAATCTCAATAAGAGTCTTAAGTAATAGGCTATGAATAGTTGGTTGAAGCCAGTGAAGACGGCAAGTGCTTTAAATAAAGGCTTTGTATTGTTAACAATTATTTCAACTAAGGGCTCAACCCCTTGCTCTAATGGAGATAAGATTGTCTTCTCTGGAGCTGAGTCAGTTTTTGGCAGTATTGGTGGTGGTAATTTAGAATTTAAAGCCTTATCTTTTGCTGAAGAATTATTAAGTCTTAATTCTAATGGTACTTATTTAAAAAAATATCCTCTTGGCGCCTCACTTGGGCAGTGTTGTGGAGGCTATGTGAATGTCATGTTTGAAAGTTTTATTCAGTCTGACGCAACAAATTCATGGATCAAAACAGTATCAAACTTACTTCAAGATAATGAAGATTTTATAGTTGCTACAATTGTAGATAGTAACTCTGAAATTGAATTTAGCAGTAAAAAATTTGTCTACCTAGATGGTAATTTATCTCCAAATATTGATGACAAAAAAATCTCTAGCTTGATTACAAAAAGCGCTAAAGATCTTTTGTTACTTTCTGATAGTCCTACTATAGTGCAATTTGAAAATCAGTCAGGCGCTTTAACTGAAGTTTGCTTTGAAAAAGTCTTGACTAGCGAAGTTCAGCCAGTAGTCGTTTTTGGAGCTGGACATATTTCAAGAGCTCTGATGCCAATTTTAATTAACCTACCTATTAAGATTTATTGGGTTGATGATAGAGCAGAACAATTTGATAAATATCAAGGAGATACATCTCAAATAGATATTATTTGTGATGACTTTGTTCAGAGCATTCCTGACTTGCCAGACAGTAGCTATTGTCTCGTAATTACATACAGCCATCAAATTGACTTCGAGATTTGTGAAAAAATGATTACTCAAAATAACTTCAGTTATTTGGGTATGATTGGTTCAGAAATTAAGGGGAAAAAATTTAGAGATCGTTTTCATCAAAAGAATTTTTCTGAGGAAGTGATTAATAAATTTATCTGTCCAATAGGAGACAAGCAAAAATTCTTAAAATCACCTGCTGCAATTGCCGTAACTATTGCAATGGATTTAATTAACTTTATAGAACATAAAAGACAACCTGAATCTGTATGAAATATCAATTAGAAGTATCCAATATTACTAAGTCTTATGGAGATTTAAAGGCTAACGATAATGTTTCGCTTAGAATTAAGGATTCAAGTATTCACGCCTTGCTTGGTGAAAATGGAGCTGGTAAGTCAACTCTAGTGAAAATTATATATGGCTCGTTATCACCAGATAGCGGTGAAATGAAGTGGGCTAATAATGAATATAGTCCTAAAAGCCCTTTTCAAGCTCGAGAAAATGGAATAGCAATGGTCTTTCAACACTTTTCATTATTTGAATCGTTAACTGTTGAAGAAAATATAATTCTCGGACTTGATAGTGTCGGTCTAAATGACAATTTTTCTGAGCAAATAATTAAGTATTCAAAGCAATATGGCTTAGATATTAACCCACAACAAGTTGTTGGTGATCTCTCGGTTGGTGCGCGTCAACGTGTTGAAATTATTCGCTGCTTAATGCAAAACCCAAAGTTACTTATTATGGATGAACCGACTTCAGTCTTGACCCCTCAAGAAGTAGCCGATTTATTTGTAACTCTTAAAAAGCTTGCGGCAGATGGATGCGCTATCTTATATATTTCTCATAAGCTTGAAGAGGTCCGTGAAATATGCAGTGAAGCAACAATTTTGAGAGGTGGAAAATTAGTCCAAAGCTGTATACCTCAGGAGCATAGCCAAAAAGAACTTGCAGAAATGATGATTGGAAAAAAACTAACCGAGCTTGCCAGAGCTAATATAGCTGTTGGCGAGAGTATTTTTTCAATCGATAATTTAAGTCGAAAGAGTGATGATATATATGGAGTTAATCTTAATAATATCGCTTTAAAAATTAATAAGGGAAGTATTGTTGGTATAGCAGGTGTTGCTGGAAATGGCCAAGATGAGTTGATGGAGCTGCTTATTGGCGAAATTTCGTCACCCAAAACAACTTTGAATTTTAATGGCCAAGATATTGGCACTCTAAACTCGCACGAAAGAAGACAGCTTTCTATGTTCTTTGTCCCTGAAGAAAGGCTTGGCCACGGCGCAGTTCCAGATATGTCGTTAGATGAAAATATGTTACTAAGCAGGCCAGATTCAACTGAAATGACGAGCAATGATGTCATTGACTGGAAAAAAGTTGCAACGCATTCAAAAAATGTTATCGATACCTTTGATGTGCAAACGCCTTCAAGCAGAATGTTAGCCAAATCACTTTCTGGAGGAAACCTACAAAAGTTTATGGTTGGAAGAGAGCTTATTCAAAATCCAGAATTATTAATTGTTGCTCAGCCTACCTGGGGGGTTGATGCGGGCTCTGCTAACAATATTCATCAGGCTTTGATTGAATTGGCTGATAAAGGCTCAGCTATATTGATTATTTCCCAAGACTTGGATGAAATATTAAGTTTATGTGACAAAATCCATGTTCTATCTGAAGGAAAGCTTTCTGATGCTGTGGACATGAAGAGTAAAGGGTTAGAGAAGATTTCTCAGCTCATGGTTGGAGGAAAAACCCAATGATTAGACTTATTCCAAGAGTTGAGAATTCTACAGCAATGGTTCTGTTGTCACCTCTATTGGCTCTCACGCTTACTGCTCTATCAGCTTATTTAATATTTGTCTTTATATTAGTAGACATTCCAGTATCAAGCGTCTTCTTTACTCTATTTGTAGAGCCTTTAATTGATTCTTACTATTTTTCAGAGCTGCTTGTTAAGGCAGCACCTTTGATGATTATTGGGCTTGGCTTGTCAATTGGATTTAGAGCAGGTATTTGGAATATTGGTGCAGAAGGTCAATACGTGATGGGAGGAATTGCAGGCAGCGCGGTTGGACTCTATTTTTATAATGTTGAGGCTTTATGGCTGCTCCCATTGATGACAGTAGCGGGTATTTTAGGGGGCATGCTTTATGCGGGCATTGCAGCCTTTCTGCGAATTAGGTACCAGGTTAATGAAATCCTAGTAACTTTAATGTTGACCTACGTTGCCGTTTTGTTTTTAAGCGCAATGCTTCAAGGACCTCTTCGAAACCCATCGGGCTTTAATTTTCCTGAAAGTAGGATTTTTCATGATAGTGCAATGCTGCCAATAATTTGGGAAGGCACTCGATTACATATTGGTTTGATTGTCGCAATTATTCTCTCGCTTGTTGCTTGGTTTGGAATTAAAAAGCATATGTTTGGTATGCAAATAAAAATATCAGGTAGCGCACCTCGTGCTGCAAAATTTGCTGGATTTGATGACAATAAAACTGTTTGGTATTCACTGCTTATATCGGGCGGACTGGCTGGTCTTGCAGGCCTCTTTGAGGCGGCCGGCCCTGCTGGACAACTTACTCCAGGACTGCCCCAATTTTATGGCTTTACTGCAATCATTGTTGCATTCTTGGCAAGACTTCATCCGGTCGGAGTTTTATTTTCAGCGCTACTAATTGCACTTAGCTATGTTGGCGGTGAGAATGTACAAATTGAATACAATTTACCAAGCTCGATAACGCAAATTTTTCAAGGCATGCTTTTGTTTTATTTCTTGGCCTGCGATATATTAATTAAATATAAAGTTGTACTTTTTAAAACTAAAAACTAAAGATTATGAATGAAAGTCTATTTATTAATATCATTATTGGAATAAGTATTGCCTCAGTGCCCCTTATATTCGCCGCTATCGGTGAATTATTAGTAGAGCGCTCAGGTGTTCTAAACTTAGGAGTTGAAGGCATGATGATCGTTGGGGCGCTCCTCGGCTTTGTAGTTATGTCACATACTCAAAACCCCTATTTAGCTGTTCTGTCTGCAATGCTTGGGGGAATGGTCATAGCATCTATTTTTGCTTTTTTGACGCAATTCCTGCTTACAAATCAGGTTGCAACTGGGCTTGCTCTAACTCTTTTTGGCTTGGGTTTTGCTGCTTTTGCGGGCAGAGGGTATACAGAGGAAACAATTCAACTCATCACAGCAGTTCCAATTCCATATCTATCTGATATTCCTTATTTAGGGCCTTTACTTTTTTCATTTAATCCTCTTGTGTATTTGGCATTTTTTATGGTTTACTTAGTTTGGTGGTTCCTATTTAAGACGAAGCAGGGTCTAATATTACGCGCCATTGGCGACAATCATGATGCGGCTCATGCGATTGGTCATAACGTTGTTCGATACAGAGTGATGGCTATTTTATTCGGCGGCGCTATGGCTGGAATTGGAGGCGCATTTTTATCACTCGTGCAAGTTCCTATATGGGGAGAAGGCATGACTGCTGGAAGAGGGTGGATCGCTTTAGGTCTTGTTGTTTTTGCCTCGTGGCAGCCTTTTAGAATTATTTTTGGAGCAATTTTATTTGGAGGAATAACTATCCTGCAGATTCATGCTCAAGGATTAAACATCAATGTGAGTGCGCAATATCTATCTATGCTCCCTTACTTGGCAACCATTGTTATTCTTGTTAGTCTTAGAATGAGATTAAAAAATAAAACAAATCGCACAGTCCCTAATTGTTTGGGTAGAATATTTCATTCAACAACTTAGTTTGATAAATAAAGTTTTGTACGAAGTAAAAAAGTAAGAAAATTGTTAAATAACTTAAAGGAGAATAAGTATGTCTAATCGAAGTTTGTCGAGTGTTGTTAAGCTCTCGATATTAAGCGTAGTTTTAGCATTTACTAGTAATGTTTATGCTGACCCTGTTAAAGCTGCTTTTGTATATATTGGTCCAACAGGAGACCATGGGTGGACTTTTGCACATGATCAAGGCGCAAAATATGTAAAAGAAATGATGGGTGATGACGTAATCGTTACTACTGTTGAGAGTGTTGAGGAAAACTCAGATTCAGAGCGTGTTATTACGAGTCTTGCCAGAAAAAATGATATTATTTTTACAACATCATTTGGTTACATGAACCCAACAGTAAAGGTTGCGGCGCGTTATCCAGATGTTAAATTTGAGCACGCAACAGGTTATATGCGTCCTACTGATAATATATCTACTTATTCTGCGAGATTTTATGAAGGTAGACACGTTATTGGTAAGATTGCTGGAAGAATGACTGAGACTAATGTTATTGGTTACATTGCATCTTTCCCAATCCCTGAAGTAATCAGAGGAATTAACTCTGCTTATCTAGCTGCTAAGTCAGTAAATCCTGATATTGAAATTAAGATCGTTTGGGTTTATTCTTGGTACGATCCAGGTAAAGAAGCTGACGCTGCCAATGCTCTTATAGCTCAAGGTGCGGACATTCTAATGCAACACACTGATTCAACTGCTCCTATGACAGTTGCTGAAGAGAAAGGTGTCTATGCTTTTGGCCAAGCTTCAAACATGCGTGAGTGGGGTAAAAATGCTCAATTAACTGGAATTATTGATGATTGGGGTCCTTATTACTTAGAGCGTGTTCAGGCTGTTAAAGATGGCACTTGGACTTCAACTGATGTCTTCCATGGAGTTGATTCAGGAATGGTTAAGTTTGCTCCTATGAATAATTCAATGCCTTTTGAAGTTAGAAATGAAGCTTCAAAAGCAATTATTGATTTGTCAATGGGCGCGATTCATCCATTTACAGGTCCAATAAACAAACAAGATGGTAGTGCATGGTTAGCAGAAGGTGAAACTCCACCTAACTATCCTGACCTACTTACAATGGACTTTTATGTAGAAGGTATTGACGCTAAGTACCCTAACTAGTAAAGGTTTATTAAGTAATATTACTAATCGCGTCCTAGGCTTTGCTTAGGGCGCGATTTTTTTTAGAAAAAAATTATGTCAGAGATTTCTCACAAGTGGCTGAATGGTCTTCCAAAAATTGAACTTCATCTTCATATAGAAGGCACACTAGAGCCAGAACTATTATTTAGGCTGGCAAAGAGAAATTCAATCCAATTACCTTTTAATAGCGTCAATGAGGTAAAAAAAGCATATCAATTCTCAAATCTTCAAGATTTTCTAGATATTTATTATCAGGGCGCTGAGGTTTTGCTCCATAAGCAAGATTTTTATGACCTAACATGGGCTTACTTATTGATGTGTAGCCAGCAGAATGTGATGCATGTAGAGCCATTTTTTGACCCTCAAACGCACACTGTAAGAGGCGTTCCTTTTGAAACTATAGTAAGCGGCATTGCAGAGGCGCTAGCTGATGGGAAAGCGAAGCTTGGGATAACCTCTAGATTGATTATGTGTTTCTTAAGACACCTTAGTGAGGAAAGTGCTATTGAAACTTTAAAATCTTCTGAGCAATTTACCGATGTTATTTATGGTGTTGGTTTGGATAGCGCGGAGATGGGAAACCCACCGGAAAAATTTATTAATGTTTTCAGCAAAGCAAAAGATATGGGTTATAAATTAGTTGCCCATGCAGGCGAAGAGGGACCCGCTAGTTATATATGGAGCTCTTTGGATGCTTTGAACGTTCAAAGAATTGATCATGGAATCAGAGCAATCGATGATCCTGACCTAATGCTTCGTTTGATTGAGTCTCAAATGCCCTTAACTATTTGCCCGCTATCAAATGTAAAGCTTAGAGTTTTTGATACTATGGCGAGCCACACAATACTTGATATGCTTGACTTAGGGGTCTGCGTAACAGTTAACTCAGATGACCCTTCTTACTTTGGAGGGTACATGACAGAAAATTTCCTTGCACTTTATGACAGTCTAGAGCTTTCAAGAGACCAGGCAATTAGCCTTATTAACAATAGTATTGACGCAAGTTTTGCTGAAGATAGTCGAAAGAAAGAGCTTTCTAACTTGTTACAAAGGTATATTGCTGATTAGTAATACTAGTTATCTTTTTCTGGCGTACCGATTACTTTACTGTTCATTTCAATTTCAATATCATCCATCATTTCATTGTGAGACTTATCAGTCCAATCCTTAGATTGATTTTTTGAAGCAGCACTCTTATCTGGATCATTTTTACGGACTTTAAAGAAAGAGGAAAAAAACAAGCCAGCTTCAAACAGAAGCCAAATAGGGATTGCAATTAGAAATTGCGAGATAATATCTGGAGGAGTTAATACCATTCCAACTACAAAGGAACCGATGAATATGTAAGGGCGATTTTTTTTAAGTTTTTCAGCAGTAGTCGCTCCAAAAATAATAAGAAGGATTGTCACAATTGGGACTTCAAAGGCAGCTCCAAAGGCGAATGAGACTTTCAAGATAAAATCAAGATAGTACTGAATATCAGGAGCAAAGTTAACTGATTCAGGGCCAACACTCGCTAAGAAGTTAAATATAACTGGAAATACAATATAAAAAGAGAACAGAAGACCAACATAAAAAAGTATTGTTGATGAGATGACCAAAGGCAGAACTAGCCTTTTCTCATTGCGATAGAGTGCTGGGGCTATAAACATCCATAGCTGATACAGCAAGTAGGGCATTGCAATATAGATAGCCAGTATCAATGACATCTTTAAGGGCGTTAAAAAAGGAGAGATTACACCAATTGCAATTAGATTGGAGCCTGGTATTGCTTGAACAATTGGCGCCGCTATGAAGGTGTATATTTCATCAGCAAATGGGAATAATATTAGGAAAAAAATAACTATTGCAGTAACTGAATGAAGAAGTGATCGCCTAAGTTCAATTAAATGTTGGACTAAGGGTAGTTTTTCAGATACCTCATTATCTATAGTCATAACTTTGAATCATCCTGCTGAGCATCATTTTGATTAAAAAGGTCAACACTTGATTTGGCTTCATTGCTAATGTCAGAGATTATTGATTTTTCATCATCCATAGAAAGGTGCTCTTTAAGCTCATCTGTCTTTAGCTCTTCATTTATATCTACTTTAACTTTGTTGAGGAACTTATTAAGCTTACCCATAATAACACCAGCTTTTCTTGCCAGTGCTGGCAATCTTTCAGGGCCCACTACGATAAGGGTAATAACGCCAATAATGGCAATTTCCCAAAAACCAAAATCAAACATATCGCTTTATAAAAAACTGGTTTTTAGGATTTTTTATCAGAGCTTTCATCATCAGCTTCAACTTGAGCCTCAATAATATCTTCTTTCTTTTCAGCATCAGTATCTTTCATAGATGACTTGAAGCCTTTAATTGCGCCTCCAACTTCATTACCAATATTTTTAAGACGTTTGCCGCCAAAAATAAGTAACACAATAACTAAAATAATAATCAGTTCGAATGGTCCTGGCATTCCCATATTTTCTCTCCTAAATAATTAATAAAGCTAAGTTTATTTTCTAAAAATAGTTACAGATTCTTTGATTGTTTATATAAGCATATTTCCAATCTGTGCCCTTGATAAACAGAGACAATGATATTTTACACTTTAAAGTTTGTTTTTTTTAAGAAGCTGATTACCCTCTTTGTAACTGACTTCTTTTAGTTTAGTTTCATATAGTGGAACGATGTGCTAATATTTGGACAAATGTATGCACATGAATTCATATTTATGTATACTTTAAAGTGATTTGACATATAGGTGTATCTACGCCATAAGAGGTATGTAATCAAAGAAGTTTTTTTATAATTTAGGAGAAAAAATAATGAAAAAAATATTTAAATCGCAAATAGCTCTCGCTCTAGCCGGTATCTTGGCTGGAACATCAGCTATTGCTGGAACGATTGTCATTAATGGTGACACATCTGATCCAGCGCCAAAGGCGGCGTTTCAGGCAGTTATTGATGGATTTGAAGCTGAAAACCCAGATGTAAACGTTGTTTACAATCTTTTTGATCATGAGGGCTATAAAGCTGCAATTCGTAACTTTTTAAGTGCCGATGCTCCAGATATAGCGTTCTGGTATGCAGGTAACAGAATGGGTCCGTTTGTTGAGGCAGGATTGTTTGCTCCAATTGATGATGTTTGGGCTGATCAAGGTCTTTATTCACTAATGAAGACATCTGCTCCAGGCATGACTATGGATGGTAAGAAGTGGGGTATTCCATACACATACTATAACTGGGGTGTTTACTATCGCCAGGATATCTTTGAAAATCTAGGTATCGCTGTTCCTAAAACTTGGGATCAATTCATCGCTGCAGGTAAAACTTTAAATGCTAATGGTGTTACTCCAATTACAATTGGTTCAAAATATCTTTGGACTGCTGGTGGGGTATTTGATTACTTAAATCTGCGTACAAATGGATATGAATTTCATATGGCTCTAACTAGAGGTGAAATTGCCTGGACGGATGACCGTGTTCGTGCGACTATGGCTAACTGGAAGCAACTAATTGATGCAGACTTTTTCCTTGAAAATCATGCTGCTTTAAGCTGGCAAGAGGCTCTAGCTCCTATGGGTAATGGCGAGGCTGCTATGTACGTTATGGGTAACTTTGCTGTTGCTCCATTGCGTGAGTTAGGATTAGATGACAGTAAGCTAGGTTTCTTCCAATTCCCTGAAATTACTCCGGGAGTTCCTATGGCTGAAGAAGCGCCTACTGATACTATTCATTTGACTGCGGGTGCTAAAAATCCAGCTGATGCTAAGCGTTTCTTAGCTTATGCTGCGCGTGCCGATGTTCAGACTGCTTGGAATGAAGCGTTAGGTCAGTTACCTACTAATGCAGGTTCTAACGTTGTTGATGACAAGTTCTTGAATGCTGCATTTAATATGCTTAATAACGATGCCCCTGGTGGCGTTGCTCAGTTCTATGATCGTGATACTAAAGCTGAAATGGCCTCTATTGGCATGGAAAACTTTCAAGAGTTCATGGTTAAGCCTGAGCGCTTAGAGATGATTCTAGAGCGTCTAGAAAAAGCTCGTGCAAAACTTTATTAATCAATAAGGTTTTACTCTGTCCCGTGTTCAAGTATTCTTGACACGGGACTTTATTTTTAATCAACAAAACTCGGAATATGTATGTATTCTTTCTGGAAAAACAATCAATTGAAGTTATCGCCTTGGATTTTTTTGGCTCCTGGTATCTTCATGTTTTCCCTTTATGTTATTTTTCCAATTTTTCAATCAATAGGCTTAAGTTTTTACCAATGGGATGGGCTTGGTGAAAAAACCTATATAGGTGTTGAAAACTATATAGAGTTATTAGACGATGAATATTTTTTTATCTCATTAAAGAATAATGTTATTTGGCTTGTCCTTTATATACTTGCAATTCCAGCTGGTCTTTTTGCCGCATTATTTCTTAATCAGACAGTAAGAGGTATAAGAATATACAAATCACTATTCTTTTTTCCATTTGTTATTTCACAGGTTGTTGTTGGGCTTGTTTTTAGTTGGTTCTATGATCCTTCAAACGGACTTTTAAATGTTGTCTTAGAAGGCTTTGGATTTAATCCTGTTGCTATCTTGGCAGAGGAAGACTATGCAACATATGGAATAATTGCAGCGGGCTTATGGCCTCAAACTGCTTATTGTATGATTTTATATTTAACAGGGCTTAATTCTGTCGATCCAGAACAAATTGAAGCAGGCCGAATAGATAATGCAAGAGGCTGGAAAATGTTGTGGTATGTAATACTCCCTCAGTTAAAGCCTGCAACTTTTATTGCTGTTGTTGTTACAGTGATTGGCGCGCTAAGATCATTTGATTTAATTTCTATTATGACCGCTGGTGGTCCTTGGGGCTCTAGTCGCGTCCTTGCTTATTATATGTATGAAAAAGCATTTTCAGAGTATGGCTTTCGTATGGGCTATTCTGCAGCTATAGCAGTAGTTCTTCTTGCTATTATGATGGTTTATATTGGACTGATTCTGTATAGATTGTATCGAGATGAAAAAGGTTATTAATTATGTTTCCAACTCCAATTGAAAGAACCAAGCCATCTACTCAGCGACTCTATAAGATAGCGCTGCCTATTTCTATAATTATTTGGCTTCTCCCTCTCTTGGCAGTAGCATTGACCTCTATTCGCTCAGGAGTCGATATAAATTCTGGTAATTATTGGGGTATGCCAACCTCAATTAATTTTTTTGAAAACTACACTGCTGTCTTTACTGACTCCCCTTTAGGCTATTACATTTTAAATAGCTTTAAAATTACTATACCAACTGTGATTGGTGCAATTGTTCTATCAAGTCTCACAGGCTTTGCATTAGGCGTTTATAGGTTTAAACTTAATTTACTGGTATTTTTCCTTTTTGTTGCTGGCAACTTTATTCCCTATCAAATATTAATGGTTCCAGTAAGAGACCTCTCTCTTTCGCTTGGTCTATATAACTCTGTATGGGGTCTTGTTGCTTTTCATATAGCATTTCAAACTGGCTTTTGCACCTTCTTTATGCGAAACTTTATCCGTGCTCTCCCATTTGAGTTAATCGAAGCGGCAAGAGTTGAAGGAGTTTCTGAGTTTAAAATTTTCTGGTACGTTGTAGTTCCATTAATGCGACCGGCAATGGCTGCATTGTCTGTTCTAATTTTTACTTTCATATGGAATGATTATTTTTGGGCTCTTGTTTTGACACAAGGCGCAGATTCAATGCCAATTACAGCAGGTTTAAATTCGCTTAACGGGCAATGGATTGCGAATCAACATTTGGTTTCTGCAGGCTCAATAATTGCAGCACTTCCTCCCGTCTTAATGTTTTTCTTAATGCAGAAGCACTTTATTGCAGGATTAACTCTTGGGGCGGTAAAGTAATGAATCAATGGCGCCTTGACACTCTTGATCAAACTTTAGTTTTATCATCTTTAAATGATAGGCTTCCAGGTGTTATATATTGGGGCAGTCGTTTACCTGATAATGAAAATCTTAACTCCTTATCTACTGCAGTGGCTAAAGATTGGGGAGACAACTTACTGGACAAAGTTCCAGAGTTATCTGTCTTACCTGAGCAGTCTGCAAATTTTCCAGGACAGCTTGGATGCAAAATGAGAGGCCTTGATGGAATGATTCTCTCTAGTAACTTTGTTTTTCTAAAAGACGAAGCAAAAGACAACTCATTGTCCTTAGTATTTTTGGACAAAGCCATAGAGCAAACATATACATTGACAATCATTTCCTTTGAAGAAAGTAATACGTTTAGTCTTAGTGCCAAAATTGACAGCAAAAAGCCAATATTTATGGACTGGTTTTCTGCTCCAGTAATTCTAGCACCTCAAAATAGTAATGAAATGATTGACTATGGAGGCCAATGGGGCGGTGAATTTAGAAGCCAAATAACTCCGTGGGTAACTGGTACTCATCTCCGTGAGTCAAGGTCTGGAACAACAAGTCATGCAAATTTCCCTGGCCTTCTTATTCCAACCATTGAGAGCTCAGAGAATTTAGGGTCTTGTTATGGTTTTCATTATGGCTGGTCTGGAGGTCATCGTATGGTTGCAGAGCAACTTCCAGATGGTCGTAGGCAAGTTCAATTTGGCAATACTGAAAATAGTGATTTAATTTCTGGAAATAGCTTCGAAACAGCAAGGTTATATATTAGCCATTCTAGTAACGGCATTGGTGGGGTTGGTAAGTCATTTCGCTCTCACGTAGCTAATTCAATTATTAAGGCACCTAAAGACAATGTTAGGCCTGTTCATTACAATTGCTGGGAGGCTATTTATTTTGATCATAATATTGACCAATTAAAAGAAATAGCTAGCCTTGCTTCTGAAATTGGTGCTGAAAGGTTTGTACTTGATGATGGTTGGTTTAAAGGACGTGATAGTGCTAACTCTAGTCTTGGTGACTGGGATGTTGATAAGAATAAATATCCTAAAGGGTTGCAACCATTAATTAACCATATCCATTCTCTTAAAATGTCTTTTGGTTTGTGGTTTGAGCCTGAGATGGTTAGCCCTAATAGTGATCTTTATCGACAGCATCCTGAATGGATAATGGGCCATAATGACCAAACTCTTGGACGAGATCAGTTGGTTCTTAATATTGCCATAAAAGATGTTGAAGATTACCTTTTTAAGAAAATTTCGGCATTGTTAACTGAGTACCCAGTTGAGTATATTAAGTGGGACCATAATCGAGTTCTGCCTTATCCTGATGCTTCGCAAACAAAAAGCTTGTATGTTCTTCTAAAGCGAATTAGATTGGCGCACCCAAAAGTTGAAATTGAATCCTGCTCATCAGGGGGTGGACGAATAGATTATGGCATTTTAGAAAATACACAAAGGGTTTGGTTGTCTGATAGTAATGATGCAATTGAAAGGTTACGTATTCAGCATGAGGCAATTTTATGGTTGCCTACTTCGATAACAGGCAGTCATGTTGGGCCAAAGGTTTGTCATACTTCTGGGCGTGAACTTCCATTAGCATTCAGAGCGTGGGTGGCAGCTCAAAGGCATATGGGATTTGAGATGGATCCTCGTGAACTGTCACTTTCAGATAAAGCACTACTAAAAGCCGTTACTAACTGGTGGAAGGAGAATCGTGAGTGGATGAAAGATGCAAATATTTTACGATTACCTTGTGTCGATAAAAGCATAACCGCTGAAATTCAAATTAATTCAAGCGAGAATCACTTTGTTGTTTTCGCTGGCCAAAATGCAATGTCCGAATTTAGCTCACCAGTCCCATTGGTCCTATCTGGGCTCGACTCAATGGCAATGTATAATGTCTCGTTATACAACAAAAATCATATCAACTCTCTTGGTAAATCAAATGGTGGTCTTTTGCAAAAAACTTTGAAGCTTAGTGGGCAATTTTTAATGAACCATGGACTGCAGTTACCTAAAGCTTTTCCAGCTAGCATGATGGTAATAGAAGGGGATAAGGCTGCATGAATAAAGCTAATAAGCGTCGATCATCGAATTGGTATGGAAAAATGGATAAAGATGGTTTTATTCATCGCAGCTGGATGAAAAGCCAAGGCTTCCCAGACCATGTTTTTGATGGGCGCCCAATAATTGGTATATGCAATACTTGGTCTGAGTTAACCCCGTGTAATGCAGGTTTAAGAACTTTAGCTGAAGGCGTTAAGAGAGGTGTTTGGGAGGCAGGAGGATTGCCACTTGAGTTCCCTGTAATGTCATTAGGTGAGACCCAAATGAAACCAACCGCAATGCTTTTTCGAAACCTTTTATCTATGGATGTGGAGGAAAGTATTCGTGCTTATGGAATTGATGGCGTTGTTTTACTCGGTGGCTGTGATAAAACTACCCCAGGACAATTAATGGGTGCAGCAAGTGTCGATTTGCCGACAATTGTTGTTTCTTCTGGCCCAATGCTTAATGGTAAATATAAAGGCCAAGATATTGGTTCTGGAACTGATGTTTGGCGCTTTTCTGAAGACGTTAGAGCGGGTGATATGTCTTTGCAAGATTTTATGTCTGCTGAGACAGGAATGAGCCGCTCATCGGGGGTTTGCATGACAATGGGGACTGCATCCACAATGGCAAGCTTGGTTGAAGGGATGGGCTTAAGTTTACCAACGAATGCGGCTATTCCAGCCGTTGATGCAAGGAGAATGGCTCTTGCGCATATGACAGGAAAGCGCATCGTAGAGATGGTTGAAGAGGGTTTGAACTTATCAAAAGTTTTAACAAAAGAGAGCTTTCAAAATGCGATTACATTGAACAGCGCAGTTGGCGGTTCAACTAATTCAGTAATTCACTTGTTGGCTTTAGCCGGAAGAGCTGAAATTGAACTTACTTTGGAGGACTTTGAGAAAGCGGCAGATATACCGCTTCTTGTTAATTGTATGCCTTCAGGTAAGTACCTAATGGAAGATTTTTGTTATGCTGGTGGAGTTCCTGCAGTATTGGAGCAAATTAAGAATCATATAAAACCTGCAAATACGATTTTAAATAAAGACATAACTAATTACTTTAAAGGCGCTGAAACATTCAATGAGGACGTTATTCGGCCAATAAATAACCCACTGAAGCCTGCTGCAGGTTTAAAAGTCTTGAGAGGGAATTTAGCTCCAAATGGAGCAATTATTAAGCCTGCTGCTGCAACAGAAGAATTGTTAAAGCACGAAGGTTTGGCTTATGTATTTGAAGACATTGAAGATCTAAAGGCTAATATTGATAGACCTGACCTTGCAGTAACAAAAGATTCTATTCTAGTTTTAAAGGGGTGTGGGCCAAAGGGCTATCCAGGAATGCCTGAGGTTGGTAATATGCCCATACCAAAGGTATTAATTGAGCAGGGTGTTCGAGATATGATACGTATTTCAGATGCTCGAATGTCAGGCACTGCCTTTGGAACTATAGTGCTTCATGTGTCTCCTGAGGCAAATGTAGGTGGCCCTATTTCAATAGTTGAGACTGGTGACCTTATTCGGCTTGATGCTTTTAATGGAGTACTTGAGCTTTTAGTTGCAGAGTCTGAAATTGATAAACGTCTTAAGGCAAGGAAAGAGCCAAAAGTAAATTACACCCGTGGATACGCAAAACTTTATATTGATCATGTCATGCAAGCTGACAAAGGTGCAGACTTAGACTTCCTAGTAGGCAAAGACACTCGCCTTCCAACACGAGAATCTCATTAATGAATAATTACGCAATTTTTAAAGATTTAGAGGATGCTTCAGTTTTTATAACTGGAGGTGGCTCAGGAATAGGAGCTTCATTGACAGAAGGCTTTTTAGCTCAAGGCGCTAAAGTTGCTTTTGTACAGAGATCAGATTGTGATGAATTTCTAGATGAAATTTCCTCAAAATATAAATATAATCCCTTATTTATTAAATGTGATATTACTGATATTGGTGCTCTAAAGTCTGCAATTTCAGATGCGAGTAAGGCTAATGGTGGGATTAATGTGCTTATAAATAATGCCGCTAATGACACACGCCATACCCTTGATACTATGACAACAGAAGAATGGGATCAGTCAATTAATATTAATCTAAGGCCTCATTTCTTTACAGCACAGGCTGTGGCGCCTTTTATGAGAACTCAAGGTGGCGGCAGTATTATTAATTTTTCATCAAACTCTTACATGATGGGCAATGCAGGCTTGCCTGCTTATGTTACTTCTAAAGCTGGTATTACAGGCCTAACAAGAAGTTTAGCGAGAGAACTTGGTGTTGATGGTATTAGAGTGAACACATTAATCCCAGGTTGGGTTTTAACTGAAAGACAGCTAAAGCTTTGGGCAAATGAAAAAGATTTAGCAATTCACATGGATAAACAATGCATTAAGGAACACTTATTGCCTAATGATTTAATTGACTCCACTTTATTTTTAGCTTCAAATGCATCACGAATGATGACTGGCCAAGCTTTAGTGATAGATGGTGGCGTAGTAGTTACAGGATAAAATAATAATGAGAGATATTAAAGCTAAATGGATTGCTGCAGATTGGGGAACAACCCATATGCGCGCTTGGGCTATTGACAAAAAAGGCGAAGTTCTTGCTTACAGTGAATCGAATGAAGGCATGAAAGATCTCCAGCAGAATGAGTTCGAGCCAGTATTATTGCGCCTTATTGAAAACTGGTTAGATAATAAAAAAATAACACCTATTATGGCTTGTGGAATGGTTGGTGCTCGTCAAGGGTGGGTTGAAACACCATATTTAAAAACACCATGCGTTCCTATCGATAAAACTCAACTTACAGTTGCCAGTACTAAGGATCCACGGATACAAGTTAACCTAGTTCCGGGAGTAATGCAGCATAAGCCTGCAGATATTATGAGGGGCGAGGAAACTCAAATTGCTGGATTTATTAAAGAAAATCCAAGCTTTGATGGTATCGTTTGCCTTCCTGGTACGCATACAAAATGGGTAAATGTAAGGGCAGGTCAAATAGAAAAATTTAGAACTTTTATGACGGGTGAGCTTTTTGGCGTAATTTCTAATAACACTTTAATTAAGCACTCAATTGAGTCAGAAGGGTGGGATCAAGTTAGTTTTGATAGCGGAGTTATTAAGGGTTTTGACAACCCAGGTCTAATTGCTTCGGATCTTTTTTCATTACGATCTGAATCAATAGTTAATGATTTAGATTCTAACTCTGCAAGAGCAACTCTCTCTGGATTGCTATTAGGAGTTGAGCTCAACGGAGCAATAAGTTACTGGAAAGACAAAAAAGTAATCCTTATTGGCTCAGAGCTTCTAACTAATAATTATCAAAAAGGATTAAAAATACTTGGTGGTGAGAGTCATGCTTTCAGCCTTGAGGCTGCAACATTATCAGGACTGACCTCTGCTTATATGGAGCTGCACTCTGAATAAGAGTAAGAATATGAATAGAAATATAATTGCTATATTACGAGGTGTTAAACCAAAAGAGGTTCTTGATATAGCTCATGTTATTGTTAAAGCCGGAATAAGCCAAGTCGAAGTGCCTCTTAATTCACCTAATGCTTTTGAAAGCATTGAGCTGCTTCGTGAGGAATTTGAAGGATCAATTCAATTTGGCGCTGGAACAGTAACAGATATAAAGCAGGTTGAAGTTCTTGCTACAATTGGTGTTAATTTTATTGTTTCGCCTAATTTTAATTCCAGTGTTGTTAAAGCAACTAAAGAGGCAAATATATTGAGTTATCCAGGAGTCATAACTCCAACAGAGTGTTTCTCTGCAATACATTGTGGAGCTGATGGTTTAAAGTTTTTCCCAGCCTCTCTTATTGGAGAAGACAATTTAATCGCATTAAAGGCTGTTTTGCCAGAAGATATACCACTTTTTATGGTTGGCGGTGTTGGTCCAAAAAACTTTGCATCTTGGATTAAAGCCGGTGCTACTGGTTTTGGAATAGGGTCAGGGCTATATAAGGCTGGCGAATCATCTGAAATAGTCTCTAAAAAATCTGAATCAATTGTTTTGGCTTATGATGAATCGCAAAAATGATAAGTGACTATCTTCACTTAGATTCTTCTGATTTGGGTGAAGGTCCATTATGGCATCCAAAACTAAAGTCTCTATTCTGGTTTGATATAAATTCCTTTAAGATGCATAACTGGAATAACTCTAAACTTAAAACTTGGGTATTTTCTGAGCCAGTTTCAGCTGCAGGATGGATTGATGAGGAGCACTTAATGGTTGCGACTGCATCCTCATTAACTAAACTTACCTTAGCAACTAATGAAAGAGAGGTGATCGTTGATTTAGAGGCTGACATGGTTCATACTCGATCAAATGATGGGCGCGCTGATCCATGGGGCGGTTTTTGGATCAGTACAATGGGGCTTAATGCGGAAGCAGATGCTGGTTCTATTTATCGCTTCTATAAAGGTGAGCTAAGACATTTACACCAAAATATTACAATCCCTAATAGCATTTGCTTTTCCCCAGATAAAAAGTTTGGATATTTTGCAGATACACGTAAACAGAAAATTTGGAAGCAGAAATTAGATGAATCTAGTGGATGGCCCACTCACGAACCAGTTATTTTTGTTGATCTTGAGTCTCAAGGTCTTCGTCCTGATGGCTCGGTGTGTGATAGTGAGGGATTTCTATGGAATGCTCAGTATGGCGCCTCTAGACTAGCAAGATATAGTTCTAACGGTCAATTAGATCAAGTAGTTAACTTTCCAGTTTCTCAGGTTACTTGCCCTGCTTTTGGCGGTGATTCATTAAATACTATTTATACTACTTCGGCCTATCAGAACTTAAATAGTGAAAATTTAAAAGCTGAGCCTTTAGCTGGTAAAGTATTTTATTTTCAATCAGAGATAACTGGTTTAGCTGAATATCAAGTTATAGCGTGAGGAGATTATGATTCCAAAACTAGGAAGTTGCTATTACCCAGAACATTGGTCAGAGACTCAATGGGAAAAAGATGCTAAGGATATGATAGAGTCAGGCTTAACTTGGGTTCGAATAGGTGAATTTGCCTGGAGCCGATTAGAGCCTGAAGAGGGTGCTCAAAATTTTAAATGGCTTGACCGAGCTATTGAAGTATTAGGAAATGCTGGATTGAATGTGGTTATGAGCACTCCAACTGCTGCTCCTCCAAGGTGGGTTGTAGATAAATGGCCGGATATGCTACTTGTTGATTCTGATGGACGTTCTCGTAAATTTGGCTCAAGAAGACACTACTGTTTCTCTCATCAAGGCTATCTCCAGGAGTCATCAAGGATTACAAGGCTTGTTGCAAAGCGGTATGGAAAAAATCCTTATATTAAAGCATGGCAACTAGATAATGAATATGGCTGTCACGACACTACGTTGTCTTTTAGTAATTCATCACAAAGCTCATTTAAGCTCTGGCTGTCTGACAAATATAAGACGATTGAGAGTCTTAATGAGGCTTGGAGTAATGTTTTCTGGTCAATGGAATACAATAGTTTTGAGCAAATTGATTTACCAAATTTAACTATTACAGATGCAAATCCTATTCACGAATTAGACTTCAGAAGGTTTAGTTCTGATCAGGTAGTGAAGTTTAACCGCGCCCAAGTTTTAATAATGCGCGAACATACAAAAATGCCACTAATTCATAACTATATGGGAAAAATTACGGATTTTGATCATTATGAAGTAGGAAATGACTTGGATATTGCTAGTTGGGATAGTTATCCTTTGGGATTTTTAGAAGATCGATCAACTCAAAATGAAGACTTTAAACTTAAATTTATGCGTTTTGGAGATCCTGACTTCCAAGCATTTCATCATGATTTATACAGAACTGTTGGACGCGGCCGTTGGTGGGTAATGGAGCAGCAACCGGGACCCGTGAATTGGGCTCCTTACAACCCTGAACCTGCTCCCGGAGCGGTTAGGCTTTGGTCTTGGGAGGCTATTGCTCATGGCGCAGAAGTGGTAAGTTATTTTCGCTGGAGACAAGCTCCTTTTGCTCAGGAACAAATGCATGCCGGCCTGCAAAGGCCAGATGGTGAAAGTGCGCCCGGTTTAACTCAAGCCTCGCAAGTTAATTCTGAGTTAAAAGAATTTGATGGCATTCAGCAAGTTCAATCAAAGGTTGCTATAATTTTTGATTATGAAAGCTGTTGGGCATGGGAAATTCAACCTCAAGGTAAAGACTTTAGTTACTTTGAATTAGTTTATGAATACTATAAGGCTCTTCGAAGCCTTGGTTTATCAGTTGATATACTCCCTCCAAATCAAAAAGATTTGACTGGATATAAAATTGTACTTGCTCCTGGACTAATGCATTTTGATACAGATCTTAAGGCGGCAATTCAATCCTTTGAAGGCATTTTAATTTCAGGTCCAAGATCTGGCTCAAAAACATTAGATATGGCTATTCCAAAAGATTTACCACCAGAAGTTCCTGGCGTTGTTGGTACTGTTGCTAGTGTTGAGTCTTTGAGGCCAAATGCCAGTATTTCAATTAAAGCTGGAGGTAGTTTTAATCGCTGGATGGAAACTTTAGTAGATTGTGATAATGTTATTGAGGAATGTGAGGATGGCCGTCCAGCAGTCATTGGACAAAAAAATAGACTATATTTAACGGGTTGGGGTAATCAGGAGGCGTTAACAAGAATATTTAGGGATGCCTGTTTATCTCAAAATATTTCTACAATGGATCTGCCTGATTGCGTTAGAGTTCGTGAAACACATAAACATCGATTTTGGTTTAACTACAGTGAAAAAGAAACGAATCTCAGTTCAGTTAGTCTTCCTCCTTCTGGGGTTTTCTGGGAACCTCTTTAACAAAAGGTTATTTGACTCGAAGTTCGGTTTTAGGGTCAAAAAATAGGGCTGAAGTTGTGTTCGCTTCTATTCCAACTTTTGATCCTGTTAAGGGCAGTTTTTCCTCTCTTGACTCTACAACCACTCTTTCACCACTCAAGGTTTTTAAGTAAACATACGAAATGTCTCCGAGAGCTTCAGTGAATTCTACTTCGAGATCTCCTGACTTAGTGAGCTTTAAATGCTGAGGCCTTAGTCCTACAATTAACTCTGACTTAGATGAGGCAATTGCTTTACTTACTTTGATTTTTGAGGACTTAAGATTGGGTATTGCTAGCTTTGAATCAACAATACTTCCCTTTAAAAAATTGATTGTTGGTGAGCCAATAAAGCCTGCAACAAAAATATTTTGCGGATCTTCATATAACTCTAATGGTTTGCCTACTTGCTGAATTAAACCCTCTTTTAGAACGACTATTTTATCAGCGAGTGTCATTGCCTCTACTTGGTCATGGGTAACATAAATGATAGTTGTACCTAGTTCACGATGAAGACGAGAGATTTCAACGCGCATTTCAACCCTAAGTTCCGCATCAAGATTTGATAAAGGCTCATCAAATAAAAATACTTCTGGACCCCTTACAATTGACCTTCCAATGGCAACTCTTTGTCTCTGTCCACCTGACAAGGTTTTAGGCTTTCTATCCATGTAATCTTCAAGGTGCAAAATACTCGCAGCATCATTAACTTTCTTGTTAATTTCATCAGTAGGAACTTTTGTCATTTTAAGGCCAAAGCCCATATTTTCTCTAACCGTCATATGCGGATATAAAGCGTAAGATTGAAAAACCATTGCAATGCCTCTGTCCGCTGGATGCATGGTAGTGACATTTTTATCACCAATATGAATCTCACCAGTAGTTACTTCCTCAAGGCCAGAGATCATTCTCAGTAGAGTTGATTTTCCGCAACCTGATGGCCCAACAAAAACACAAAATTCACCATCCTCGATTTCTAAATCAATTCCATGAATAACTTCCACTTTATCGTATTTCTTAGTCGCATTAGATATCTTTAATGATGCCATATCAAAGGTGTCCTTATATTAGTTATTTTGTTCAGGAAAATTCCATGCACCAGCTTCTTTCCCAATTAGTTCTGAGGTCTTAAGTAATTGAGGCTTGAATTCTTGAAGACTCTCTAAGCTGTGTATATCAATTGAGCTAGTGATCGATAAACCTCCAATCACTCTACCTTTTGCTGACAAAATTGGAGATGAGATGCAAATAATTTTTACTTCATGCTCCTGCTTATCAAAGGCTATTCCTTGCTTTTTTATTGTAGTTAGTTCTTTGCGAAGCGCTTTTTCAGAGGTAATTGTAAAGTCAGTATACTTAAAGAATGCTTGTTTAGAAATTACCCTACTTAGAGAATCTTCATCTAAAAAAGCCATCATTGCCTTACCAACTCCAGTGCAGTATGCAGGCCCAACTTTGCCGGCTTGAGAATACATTTCAATTGGTGAGCTAGGGTTTCTTTTGTCAACATATAATACTTGGCCATTATCAAGCTGAGCCAAGTGAACAGTTTCACCAACTTTATCAGACAGTTCATCTATAAACGGAAGGGCAATAGGAGCGAGCGAGCTTTGAAGCCAAGCTGCATGAGCCATGCGAACTAACTTGAGTCCTAGCTTATAGGTTTGCTCCTCATCATTGTAGCTCAGCATATCTTGATTCAGGAGAGTTTGGAGAAGTCTATATAGGGTTGCCTTAGGATACTTGCTGGTCTTTAAAAGGCTTGAAAATCGAACTGGTGAGCCAATTTCTGCAACTTCATTGAGAACATCTAATGCCTTACCAACTGTTCCATCACCTCGTTTTTCTGCTGCCATAATTTACTAGTAATTTTAAAATGTTTGTTTATTGAATCAACTGTTGTATATGATGAACAGCTCATTTACTGATTTAATTTTAGCAGATAATGTATACTATTTTGAATAAGTTTACAATAGTAGAACTAAGTTCCATTATTTGGAAATAGGGGTTTTTAATTATGTCCAAGCAAGACAAATATATTCTGTCAATTGATCAAGGAACTACTTCATCAAGGGCTATATTATTTGATTCAAATTATCAAATTATATCAATTGGCCAAAAAGAGTTTACTCAGTTTTTTCCAAATTCAGGCTGGGTAGAGCATGATCCAGAAGAAATTTGGTCTTCAGTTCTTGATAGCTGCAATATTGCAATTAATAATGCAAAAATTAATTCTAGCCAAATTGCTTCAATAGGAATTACAAATCAACGTGAAACTACTGTTGTTTGGGATAAGGAAAGTGGAGTGCCTGTATATAAAGCAATTGTTTGGCAAGACAGAAGGACCTCTGATGAGTGTCAAAATCTTCGAAATCTTGGACATGAAGAAAGTGTTACCAAAAAAACTGGACTTGTACTTGACCCATACTTTTGCGCAACCAAAATCTCTTGGATTCTTGATAATGTCGATGATGCAAGAAATAAGGCTAATTCTGGCAAGTTACTTTTTGGAACAATAGACAGTTTTTTACTATGGCGCTTAAGTAATAAAAAAGTCCATTCAACGGATGCTACAAATGCATCTAGAACTCTTTTGTACAATATCCACGAAAGCCGGTGGGATGATGACTTATTAAGACTTTTTAATATCCCTAAATCAATGCTACCAAAGGTTTGTGATAGCGCTTCCAATTTTGGTAATACCGATAAGTCTTTTTTTGGCTCTTCAATTCCTATCTGCAGCCTCATTGGCGATCAACCCTCAGCCTTAGTTGGACAAGCCTGCTTTAAGCCAGGTATGGTTAAGTCTACTTATGGGACTGGTTGTTTTGTTCTAATAAATACTGGAGTGGTTCCAGTTCAGTCAAATAATAAATTATTAACAACAATTGCATATCAAATTAATAATAAGCCATGCTACGCTCTCGAGGGGTCAATTTTTGTTGCCGGCGCAGCCATCCAGTGGCTGCGTGATAAGCTTGAATTTATAGATGCAGCTGATCAATCAGATACTCTCGCTATGAATGCTGATCCAGGAGAAGATGTTTTTTTAGTGCCTGCATTTGTCGGTCTTGGTGCGCCATATTGGGACTCAGATTGCCGGGGTGCTTTATTCGGCCTTACAAGAAATACAGGCCCTGCAGAAATAACAAAAGCCGCGCTAGAGTCTGTGTGCTATCAAACCTGTGACCTTTTGAATGCAATTTCTAATGACTTGGGACATGATATGTTAAGTACTATTAGAGTGGATGGTGGTATGTCGGCTTCAAATTGGACTATGCAGATGCTTGCAGATTTAATAAATTTACCGGTTGAGCGTCCAAAAAATTTAGAAACTACTGCATTGGGAGCGGCTTATTTTGCTGGAATGCAGATAGGTTTTTATCCTTCTACTGAAGAGTTTGCAGAATCATGGAAAACTGAAAAACAATTTAGTTCAAAAATGTCTGATGTGAAAAGAGCAGGAAAGCTACTAGGCTGGAAGGATGCAGTGAGTCGAACTCTTTCTAAATAAGCAGCCTAGTTTAATTTCTTAATTACTAGACGTTTTCAGCTGCTCTATTTTAAAGCTACTGCCTATATTTTCTGCTTCCACCCTGACTCTAAAATCTCACCTGAAGCAATTAAAATTGGATAAGCCACCGAAGATAAAAGACTATTCACTTTCTTGTAATCACGAATTACATCAATATGCATAGAGCTGGTTTCTAAACTATCAGTAATGCCTTTTCCAATCCTCTGAAGATGTTTAGTGACTGAGCGTTTTTCAAGATTATGGAGCTCTTGTTTCTTCTCATAAAGTACTCTTGCAAGCTCACAATCATCAGAGACAAAGGTATTAATGGCTAGATCATAATTTGAACAAACAACCTCATGTATAGAGATAATCTCATTTAATCCTTCTTTTGAAAACTGTATATGTTTATCAATTTTTTTACCTGAAATCTCCATTAAGCTGTTATTAATAATGTCGCCAATATGCTCCATGCTTGTTGTAAAGTTAAGAATGTTTAAAGCTTTTTGAGTTTCCGTTGGCGTTAATTCTTCTTGTAAGATCCTTGCTATATAGAGTTTTATTGAATCAAATATGTTATCTACTGTATCCTCATTTTTAATTACTTCACTGCGTAAAGCGGTATTGTCATCTCGAAGAACAGCGAGTGAAGAGACAACCATTTTTTGTGAAATCTCAGCCATGTGAATCGCTTCACGTTTAGCACTAGCCAGAGAGATTGCTGGCATTGCAAAATTGTTTGCTTCTAAAAAACTAGGCTGACTAAGCTCTTTCTCCTCAAGATTAGAGAGCATTTTTGTTGCCAGTGCAAGAATATTTTTAGACAATATAACGCCTACAATAGCCACAATCAAATTCAAAGACAGATGATAAATTGCGGGGAATAACTCCATAGAAACAAACCTTAATCCAAGTGAAGCAACGAAGTCAACAAATGGATAAAAAGCTAAAATACAAACCACTCGTACAATGAGATTTGCCAATACCGGCGTCAGCTCTTGTATGGAGCCTCTCCAGTTTGAGATAAGAGGAAGCATCCCGCTTCCTAAATTTGCTCCTAATACTAGGTATAGCCCCTCACTGACTCCAATCACCCCTGTTGCTAGAAAGCTTACAGACAGCAAAACAATGGCTAAACTTGAGTATGAAAGATAAGTCAGAATCAATGCCAAAAGAATAAAGAATATGGGCTGATCCTCAAATATATGTAACAGCGCAGTAAATTGTTTTAGTTCGGATAGGCCGCCAGCAGTTGCTGCAATTAATGCAAGCGCGAAGAGAATTAATCCTAGTCCGCTAATTGCCCTAAAAACATTTTGCCATTTGTTGACTTTGGAGCCAATAAAACCAAAAACGCCTATCGCTAAAAGCAAGGGGGCCAGAGTGGTAAATTTTTGAGAGGCAATAAGAACCGCGACTGAGGTTCCAACATCGGCTCCTAACATTGTTATAAAAGCAGAGCCAACACTGATAAGTCCCTGACCTGCAAATGAGGCAGATATTAAAATGGCTGCTGTGCTGCTTTGCAGCAAAGCCGCAACCAGTAATCCTGATGTAAACGCGGGCAGGGTTTTGCCTTCTGAGCGACGCGCTAAACTCTTTAGGTTATTACCATAGGAGCGCATTACTCCAGTTCGAACCATTCGAAGACCCCACAACAGAAGTGCAATTGACCCTAATAGTTCAATTAGTAGACTCATGCCTCAAGAACCTCTTTATTTTCTGAAGGTTCTATATTTTCAGAGGATTGGGATTTTGTATTATATTTTTTCAAAAATAAGTTAAGGTTTTCTATTTCTGTCTCAGAAAGTATTAATCCAAGTTTTGAGCGCCTAAAAAGAATATCGTCTGAAGATCTTGCCCATTCATTATTAATTAAGTATTGAACTTCAGCTTCATATAATCCGCCTCCAAAATTTTCACCTAACGCATCTAAACTGTCAGCATCACCAAAAATATCAAAAGAAATTTCTCCATATGACCTTGCAAGTCTTCTTATAAGTTTATTCGTAAAGAAGCTATATTTATTTTTTAACTTTGCTTCAAATTCAGAAAGAGTTGCAACTTTGATTTCTCCTCCAGGAAGGCGAGAATGCTCAGTCCATGGTTTGCCTCGTTTATCAAGGAAGTTCTCGATATGTTCAAGAATTGTTTCTGATAATCGACGGTAGGTTGTAATTTTTCCCCCAAAAATATTAATCATTAATGAGTAGTCATATTCCTTGGCTGAGACAACATAATCTCTAGTTGCCTCTTGAGCTTTACTTGCACCATCGTCATAGAGTGGTCTCACCCCTGAATAACTCCAGACTATATCATTTGTTGTAATTTCTTGTTTTAAATAACTACTTGCTGACTCGCAGATGTATGATTTTTCTTGCTCACTTATTTTTACTTGATCAGCTGACTTACCATGATCAATATCTGTTGTACCAATCAATGTGAAATTATCTTCATATGGAATTATAAAGAAAATGCGCCCATCTTTATTTTGGCAGATATAGGACTTGTCACCCTCATATAGTTTGTTTACAACAATATGACTGCCTCTGACAAGACGAACATTTTTTGAATCTTTAACTTTAAAAGATTCTTTTAAAACCTCATCAACCCAGGGTCCAGATGCATTAACAAAAGCTTTTGCCTTAACGATTTCTACCTTACCATTTAAAGAGTTTTTTGTTGAGATTGTCCACAGGCCATTTGAACTAGTTGCATTTGTTACCTTTGTATAGTTTCTTAATGAGGCTCCTTTTGAGGCAGCGTCAACTGCATTTAATATGACCAATCTGGAGTCATCTACCCAACAATCTGAATACTCAAATCCAGACTTAAAAGTATCCTTAAGTGGAGAATTTGTTTTTTGACTGGCAAGATTTACATTACTTGTGCCCGGTAAAATTTTTCGATACCCTAAATGATCATAAATTGCTAATCCTAATCTTAAGAACCATCTAGGCCTCATGCCTTTTGTATGAGGAAGAATAAATCTCATTGGCCAAATTATATGGGGAGCCATATTTAATAAAATTTCACGCTCCTTTAGAGACTCCTGAACTAGCCGAAACTTATAATGCTCAAGATAACGAAGACCTCCATGAATTAGTTTGGTTGAGGATGATGAAGTGCCAGACGCAAAATCATTCATTTCACAAAGGCATACTGAGTAACCACGCCCAGCAGCATCACGAGCTACCCCAACTCCATTTATACCTCCACCAGCTATAAATACATCATAAATTTTATCGTTTATTTTTGACATCTATTTTAGGCAATAAAGTTTAAAAAACTATCTCCTTAAAAGAGAATCAGCAAGCTCAACAAACCCTTCACCTGAGTGGTTTAGAGTAATATATTTGGGCGGCTTATCCAATTCTTTAATAAAATCCATAACATTAGCTACGCCAACTGATTTGTTAAAGTAATCAAACATCATAGAGTCATTTGGCGAGTCTCCAATAAAGAGAACTTCATTTTGTATATTTGAATTACTTACCCCGAATACTTGTTCAAGTGTTGTAAGGCTTGTAGATAACTTATTATGGCTTCCAATCCAACAATTTACATGGATTGAGCTAACCTTTGCAATTGCACCAGCATTTTCAGCAATTGTGACGATTTCCTTAATCTTGTTAGATGATAATGTCGCAACATCTTCAGCAAAATCAATAGCTAGATCTGTGTGCCGATAATCCTGATCAGATGCTAGTGCTGAACCAGAGACATTTTTAAGGATAGTTTTTTTAATTTCATGAAGAGCAAGATGATTCTCTTTTCGTTCTTTTGGAGTCTGACAATAGGTCTGCTGCATTTTTTTAGATTGGTGATCATAACTAAAGAAAAAAGCACCATTTTCTCCAACTACGCCATTGACTGGCCACATCCTAGCAATGTGATCACACCAACCCGCACATCGACCTGTAACAGGGATAACGATAAAGCCAGAATTTGATAAGTTCTCTAAAGCACTATATGCATTACTTTTTAGTCTTCCATCAGTGGTCAATGTATCGTCTATATCTGTAAGAATGATTTTTACCTCATTTAATTGCTGCTTAGACATAGTAGAAATGTTATCCATTTGATCTCCTAATTCTTAAATAGTTTTTAATTTCATTCAACTTATCAATATTAATACTGCAGCAATAATGTAATAAATATTGATATTTGTAATGATTATATGTTCATATGAACAATTAAGTTAACATTTTATCATAATTAAGCACTATTTATGGGGTTATTAGCTTAATATCTTCGATTGATAAAAAATAATATTCAAATCATTAGTATTATGGTAGAATTATAGTTCAAATGAACTTTTTAGGTTATAAAAATGGATCTAACTGCTCGACAAGCTGAAATCTCAGATCTTCTTCGCCAAGAGGAATTTATTACTGTTGAGAGTCTAGCTGAGCGTTTTGATATAACTACTCAAACAGTGAGAAGGGATATAAATGCACTATGTGATTATGGACAAGCAAGACGAAAGCACGGCGGAATTGAGTCAATATCGACTGAAGGTAATCTTGCTTATGGAACAAGGCAAGTTCTTAACAGAGTTGCTAAAAGAGCGATAGCAAAGCATGCTGCCAAACTAATTCCAAATGGCAGTTCAATATCTCTTGGAATTGGAACCACTCCTGAAATGGTTATGCGTGCACTCTTAAGGCATAAAGATTTAAAAATCTACACAAACAACTTAATAATTGCTCAAACTGCAAGTGCAAACTCTACTTTTGAAGTTAATTGCTCTGGTGGACGTATTCGTAGTGGAGATTTTGATATGCTTGGAAGTCCTGTAGAAAGCTTTTTTAGTTCATATATGACAGACTTTAGTGTATTTGGTGTTGGTGGTGTTGATATGGATGGAGTTCTTTTAGACTTTGATGACGAAGAAGTTCAGATTAGAAGGGTGATTCTTAATAACTCACGTGAAAGCCTTTTAGTTTTGGATCACGAAAAATTCGGACGTTCTGCACATGTACGTGGTGGCCAAATTCAAGATGTATCTAAAGTTATATGTGATCAAAAACCACCCAACGAAATATGTAAGATTTTGAATGATTCTGAATCAGAATTAATTATTTGTGAGAAGGATGAATTATGAGTTCAATTGAAGTTAAAGGCTTATCTAAAAGCTGGGGAGAAATAGAGGCCGTTAAGAATGTGTCTTTTGTTGTTCCAGAAAAATCATTTACAGTTTTGTTAGGGCCATCTGGTTGTGGAAAATCTACAATTCTTAAAATGTTATCAGGATTAGAAAGCGTAACTTCTGGCTCTATTAAAATTGAAAATCGAGATGTTACAAATCTAGAGGCATCAAAAAGAGGCGTTTCTATGGTGTTTCAATCATATGCACTCTTTCCACACTTAAATGTTAAAGAAAATATCCAATTTGGTCTTAAAGTAAGAAAAGTGCCTGCAGCTGAACGTGAAAAACGTGTTGCTGAAGCAGCAAATGCAGTTGGATTGTCTGATTTATTAGATCGAAAGCCGTCGAACCTATCTGGTGGCCAGCGTCAACGGGTTGCATTAGCAAGGTCAATTGTTTCTGATCAGTCAGTTTGCCTAATGGATGAACCATTATCAAACTTGGATTCCAAATTACGCGCAGAAATGCGTGATGAAATTCGCGATCTTCAGCAAAGACTTGGGCTAACAGTAGTCTATGTTACTCACGATCAGGTAGAGGCAATGTCTATGGCTGATCAAATTATTCTTCTTAACTCTGGTCAAATTGTTCAAAAAGGTGCTCCTGAAGAAATATACAATTACCCAAATAGTATTTTTAGTGCGCAATTTATTGGTCTTCCGCCAATGAATATCTTAAATCTTAAGAAAATCGATATAACAGATCTTAGTAAAGAAAACCAAAAGAAGATTGAAATTAGTAAAAATTCTATTAATCTTGGAATTAGACCAGAGCATCTTAATTTTTCAAAAAAAGGACTACCTGTAACTGTCAAAGGAATCGATTACTTTGGCGGTGAAACTGTTTTTAAAATTAGCCACTCAGGCCAAGATTTCTTTCTGCGTGAGCCAAGACAACCCAAAATTCATCTGGATGACAAACTAAATATTAGCTGGGATCCTGAGGATATGCATTTGTTTAAAAAAAATAATCAACGCTTTACTTCGTAGGGGTATTGATAAATAACAAATGAAAGTTACTACGATTTTTTTAATGAGGAGAAGTTAAATGAGTAAGTTTTTTAAAAAACTTTCGTATAGCTTAACTGTTGCCCTTGGTATTTCAATGATATCGGGTGCTGCAATAGCTAAAACGGAATTAACAATGTACTATCCAGTTGCTGTGGGTGGCGCTTTAACACAAACTGTTGATGCAATGGTTGCGGACTTTATGTCTAAAAACCCAGACATTGAAGTCAATGCAATTTATTCAGGTAACTATGACGATACCAGAATAAAGGCACTTACTGCTTTGGAAAGTGGAAAGCCAGCACAACTATCAGTTATGTTTTCAATTGACGTTCATGAGCTTCGTGAGCTTGACGCAATTGTACCTTTCGATGACTTAGTTTCAACAAGTGAAGAGAAGGCCTGGTTAAATTCATTCTATCCATCATTGATGGAAAATGGAGTTGCAGCAGGTAAAACATGGGGTATTCCATTTCAACGTTCTACAATTGTTATGTACTATAACAAAGATGCGTTTCGTGAAGCTGGTTTAGATCCAGAAACACCTCCTGCAACTTGGGGTGGACTAATTGCAGCAGCTAAAGCGCTGACTAAAGATGACGGCTCTCAATGGGGACTTATGATTCCATCGACAGGTTATCCTTACTGGATGTTTGGTGCCCTTGCAATGCAAAATGGCCAAACTCTAATGACAAGTGGTGATAAAACTAACTTTGATCATCCAGATGTTATTGAAGCGCTTGAAGTATGGAAGAGCTTTGGTGAAGACCATAAAATTATGCCAAAAGGCACAATTGAATGGGGTACGCTTCGTCAAAACTTCTTAGAAGGCAAAACAGCTATGATGTGGCACTCAACAGGAAACTTAACAACAGTTAAAAAGAAGGCTGACTTTGACTTTGGTGTTGCAATGCTTCCAGCAGGAAAGCGTCGCGGTACGCCAACAGGTGGAGGAAACTTCTATATCTTTAAGGACACTTCTGATGAAGAACGTAAAGCATCAATGAAGCTAATTAAATTTATGACTGCTCCTGAAAATTCTGCTAAGTGGTCTGTAGCTACTGGTTATATGGGCGTTAGTCCTGATGCATATGAGACAGATACTTTGAAATCATATGTTGCAGGTTTCCCACCAGCAGCGGTTGCTCGTGATCAACTAAAATATGCAACAGCTGAATTTTCAACTTACCAAACAAGTCGAGTTAAAAAAGGATTGAATGATGCTATCCAAGCAACACTTGTAGGAAGTAAAACAGCTAAAGAAGCTCTAACAGAAGCGCAAGCGGCTGCTGAGCGTATTTTAAAACCTTACCGATAAGCAGGTAGGTTAATTTGGCGGGCATTTAAATTTTGCCCGCCACTTAATTATTTAAAATTTTAAAGAAATAATAATGAAAGATAGCGTTCGAAATTTTCAGGGTTGGTTATTATTTGCACCTGCAGCGATATTGCTTCTGGCGTTTACCCACTATCCTACTATTACAACTTTTCTTAATAGTTTATATACGAATAAATCAGTTATACGGCCAAGAAGATTCTCTGGAATTGAAGGTTATGAGAGTATGTTAAGTGATCCAATATTTTGGAAAGTTTTTGCCAACAATATGTGGCTTGCTCTTGGAACTATTCCTACATCTATTGGTTTAGCAATTATTATGGCTTTGATTGTTAACAAAGCGATCCCTGGAAGGGGATTACTCAGAATGGCTTACTTTACACCAACAATGCTTCCAATGATTGCTGTTGCGAATATATGGTTATTTTTCTACGCACCTGAAATTGGATTAATTGATCAGGCGGCATCTATTTTTGGCTTTGAAAGTACCAACTGGCTTGGGAGTCCATCAACTGTTCTTCCTTCTATTATGGTTATGACTGTCTGGAAAGAGGCGGGCTTTTTTATGGTTTTCTATCTTGCCGGTCTTCAAACAATTTCTCCAGAGCTTGAGGAGGCTTCAAAGTTAGAGGGATCTTCTCGATGGAATTATTTTTGGCGTGTTCAATACCCTTTGCTTCTTCCAACAACATTATTTGTCCTTATTAATGCCTTTTTAAACTCTTTTAAACTTGTTGATCATTTATTTGTATTAACTAAGGGTGGGCCGGACAATGCAAGCAACTTAATCTTATATTACATCTATGAAACTGCATTCGCATTTTTAGATATATCGTATGCTTCTGCACTAACTATATTTTTACTTGTGCTTCTTGCGCTTACAGCTTTAGCACAATTCTTATTTATTGAAAAACGAGTCCACTACAGATGACATCTAAAAATAAATTTACATCGAGTTTGGAGTTAATGGGCGCCTACATTTTAGCGGCGTTTTGGGTACTACCTCTTCTCTACGCTTTTTGGGCGGCTTTTCACTATAGTAATGACGCTATTCACTTTAATATTTTTTCTCCTTTAACTCTCGATAACTTTCGTGAGGCATGGAGTCAGGCGCCATTTCTTAGATATGGGCTGAATACATTTTTACTGGTGTCTTTTATACTTCCTGGACAGCTCTTAATCTCAACTTTGGCTGCGTATGCCTTTGTTCGTTTTAAATTTAGTGGAGCGAATGTTGCATTTGCTCTGGTATTAGTTCAGTTAATGATTACTCCAGAAATCTTAATTGTTCAAAACTATGTCACTCTCTCTAAATTAGGATTGGTAGATACAATAACTGGAATGGGGTTGCCTTATGTTGCAAGCGCATTTTGTATCTTCTTGCTTCGTCAAACATTTAAATCTATTCCAAAAGAGCTTGAGGATGCTGCTGAATTAGAAGGCTGCAGCACAATGGGCATTTTATGGAAGGTCTATGTACCGTTAGCAACGCCTACCTTTATTGCTTTTTCTTTAGTTTCCGTAAGCCATCATTGGAATAACTTTTTATGGCCACTTATTATTTCTAATTCGGTCGAAACTAGGCCACTAACTGTTGGTTTGGGTATTTTCGGTTCTCCTGAGACTGGCGTGGACTGGTCAATCATGTCTGCTGCGACATTGATTTCAGTCGCGCCATTGCTCATTGCATTTTTAATATTTCAAAAACAATTTGTTCAATCATTCATGCAGGCCGGTATTAAGTGATAACTGTCCTGACTTGGAATATTCAAAATGGTCAGGGCGTCGATGGGGGTATCTCATTAAGGCGAATTGCTGAATCAATCGTAAATATGTGTGATCCTGATATTATTTGTCTTCAGGAAGTATCTATTAATTGTATGCTTTCAGACGGCACCCAACCAGATCAGGTTACAGAGCTCTCAAATCTCTTTGGTGATTATTCAGTTTTTTTTGGCCCAGCTTATGATATTAAGCGTGAAAATTCTGAAGTGAGAGAGCAGTATGGAAACCTTATACTTTCTAAATTTCCAGTTTTGTCTAGTTTTAACCATATATTGCCTCAAACAGTTAATAATTCTTTTAGGCAGATGCCTCGACAATTGTCAGAAATAACAATTAAAACCCCGTTATTTCCTTTGTGCATAATGACCACTCACCTAGAGTTTCATTCTGAATTTCAACGATGTGAGCAAGTAAGGAGAATTGTATCTATTAATCAAGAGATTAATAATTTAGCTATGATGCCTCCCCTTTTTGATAATAACGGTTCATATAGAAAATTTGAAAGGTCGGACAGGGTTATTCTTTGCGGAGACTTTAACTTTAACCCTGGTTCTGTTGAGTACAATTTATTAACTAGTAATGAAATAAATTCAAATTTCTTTCTTGATGCCTGGAAGCAGCTAAATCCAAACTCAACGCATGCTCCAACATGTGGTATTTTTGATAAAAAACAATGGCCTGAAGGGCCTCATTGTAGAGACTTTGGCTTTATAAGTAGAAATCTAGAGGGTAGTCTTGATAGCATTGAAGTTAATGAGAAAATAGATGCTTCAGATCATCAGCCAGTTGTGTTTACTTTCTCTTAGTTACCTTTTTCTTAAAGTTAAGAATACCTTTATTATTGTCTTCATTTTCAATAGAACTCTTCATTTCATTGTGTATCATCAAGAAATTATTAAGCATCTAGCGTTGAAATGACTAGCATTAATCAAACTTCAATTTGGATTAAAAATCCCTTGGCTATTTTTGCAGAAAATAGTGATGGTGGAGTTGTCATTAAAGGTCAAAAAATTATTGAATTAGTTCCTTTAGGGGGCTCACCTGTGTCGAGTTTTGATGAAATCTATGATGCTAGTGATAGTGTTGTTCTTCCTGGATTGATTAATACGCATCATCACTTTTATCAAACCCTTACTCGCGCTTATCCTGAGGCTCTAAATAAAGAGCTTTTTCCATGGCTCAAGAGTCTCTATAAGGTCTGGGCACATATTCAACCAGAGATGCTCGCTGTTTCAACGGAGCTCGCTCTGTCTGAACTTCTTCTTTCTGGCTGCACTACCGCGAGCGACCATCACTACTTGTTTCCAAGCCAACTTGAAAATGCTATAGATATACAGGCTGAAGAGGCTCAAAAGCTCGGTATGCGTGTTGTTTTAACGAGAGGCTCTATGAGTCTTGGAGAAAAAGATGGTGGCCTT
>Ga0209251_1000453_pt1 | contig 36862 bp, 33 predicted proteins | sample SaaInlV_100m_DNA_6_FD_184665 | JGI IMG/M metagenome (GOLD analysis project Ga0209251, IMG submission 184665) | Marine microbial communities from expanding oxygen minimum zones in the Saanich Inlet - Saanich Inlet SI073_LV_10m_DNA (SPAdes) (version 2) | ecosystem: Environmental > Aquatic > Marine... | reverse complement strand
CTCTATCAAAATTTACAGCGGCAATACTACCCATAACAACTAGTTTACATTTATCTTTAAGACGTTCTATATATTCTAATTGACTTGCATGTGCATTTAGAATAACAATATCTCCTTCTTCAAACAAATCTACCACTTTGTCAATATCAACATCTAAGTCAATAGGTTTATTTACACTTGTACAATCAAAATGCTTGCACAAGTATTTTCCAAGCCCTCGTGTACTACCTGTTATGTAAAAAGTCATTTTACTAATTTATCAATGTTCTTAAAAAAGTCATCACTAAATTCTTGTTTAATCATTTCACTACAATCACTATCTTCTATTGTTTTAAGTTTGCGATATAATTGTACATTTGCTCGTTGTATTTCCATAAATTTTTTGACGTAAAATGGTTCGTCAAAAGTTGGGTTTTCTTCCGGCATAAAATCCTCCCTATCTGTAAATCCTATACGTTCGTTTTCACTAAAGAAACAACTTGCAATCCATTTTGTACCTTTAGTAATTTTTGTACTTTCGTGTATTGTACTCCAATTAGTAGCTTCGTCATATGACTGTTTAAAATATAACAAGCTACCTTTCTTAGGCTTTACGTCTACTCCTAATTTAGGAAAATAAGTTGTGCCGCCTTCGTAATCGTCATTAAGGTATAATATACCTGTACCTACTCTATCATTATCACCATGTGAATAATAATTAATCTTATCTGGAAAATAAGGATAGTCGTGATGTAAATCTAAATATCTGCCTATATCATAGTTGTATATGTCAATTGCTTCGATTAATGAATATCCAAATCCGCAATTATCTACAATAGCAGTTGCAATTGTGTTGTAATGACTAGGATCCATGCCTAAACTAATGCCGCGCTGTTCTACATCTTCAGTAACCTGTGTATAACTTTCCTGTCTACTTTGCTTACCACTATCAGGATTCATTCCGTCTGCAATATGTTTTGCAATAATTGCATCACATACTTCTTCTGATACAGCATTATGAAAAACTGTAACTAATGGCGTTTCACAATGTATGTTACCCTTCTTTAAACTATATTCAGGTAACGGTGCAGCAAACTCTGCTATTACTGATATATCAGTACAAAACTCTCTACCTTCCCAGAATGCCCTAGTAAATTGTATACGCTGTCTTTCTTTTAAAGTTTTAGGCAGCGTCTTTACATGGTACTTTTCACACATAATTGCGTCACCGTTTTCAGTTTTTACAAATCCAAAACCTTTTGCATCATTAAACCATTGTACTATTCCTGTTTCCATTACCACGCATTCCATATATACTTAGGTTGTGTTCCACAGTTTGTTCCTGCATGCCATATCTTTCTATCAGTCCATTCCCAAGTTGTGCCCTGTGGCTGGTTATAAAATATTTCTTCATCTGCAATAAAAATATGTCCCCACTGTGGTTTTCCTATATGACAATGATATCTTGGACAGTCAGGTAAATTAACTTCGTCATCGTGTACGTCCCAGTGTATAGGGGCAAAGCGGCCGGGCCATACTCTACTGATCCAAATGTTATTACATTCTAATCCATAAAATTCATTCCATGCATTAACTACACTTTCATCAAACTGCTTGCCTGGAATAAACATATCCCATCCTGCTGTGCCGCCTTCGTGTACAGTTTTATATCCTGCTTCCTCCCACATATCTAATATAGGATCTAGTCCAGGTATAGTATCGCCACGTTTGTGGCTTGGTCCTACAAACTGAGGATCAACACTTGCACATTGTTTAATAACTTTATCCCAATCAATAGTATCACATACTCCTAAATTTTTCATTTGTTTGGCCTTCCTAAAAAATGAAACAGGTACTGGTGATGAATACCCATACTAGTTCCTGCATGATAACTGCGATAATTATCCCATTCGTATATCTTGCCTTGCTCTACATTATGAAATGCTTCGTCCTCTAATATTAACACGCTTCCCCAACGAGGTTTGTCCATAAAACATACCCAACGTTTTAATTCGCCTTGTGCTAACCATTCTTCTTCGTTATCTTCAACGTCCCAATGATAAGGTACATTGTTTCCTGGAGCAACATCACTTACAAAAACTCTCAATGGTTGTGCATTTACAATTTCAGCAAACTTATTCTGTATTTCTATATCAAAATGTTCTCCAGGATAATAGTCAACCCATTTTATTTCTTCTAGTTTGTAACCTGCATCAAGCCAGGTATTCATAATACCTCTATAGCTTTCTAACAATGTGCCTTCGGCATCTGCTTCACTTCTATCAATTACACCAACTGGAGTATTAACATCACCGGTTGTACACTTTTTACATATGTCTACAATAGGCTCCCAGTCTATAATATTATTTGTAGTTCCAAAATATTCAGACATTAAATAATTCCTTGTATATATAACTCATGTCTTGATTTCCCCAAAGTACATGAGTGCCTAAACTACGTTTGAACATAGTTTCTAAATTTAATACATTGTCTACAGCTTTACCTGTTTCTTCTAATCTAAACTGTGCTGTATCATGTATTATACCTTGCATATACTTTTCTTCTATGTAAGGTTTGTCAATAGGTACACATCCATACCAATCAATAGCTCGCATCTGCCCCTGACTGTCAGCATAATGACAGTGCGGATACATTGTTAACTTATAAACACCTTCGTCCCATTGATCTAAAATAATCTCTTTAATTTGTTGGCGCCAGTCACCTTGTGGCCAAATGTCTGAACCATATATTATTTGATTACAACTTTTACCATACCATTTTAAAAATATTTTTCTATTTTTATAATCAATATCAAGTATTTCCGGAGCATAAGGTTTGTCTTTAAATAATTCTAAATATGTTAATTCATTAAAAAAGAACCATTCTGCAACTTCATCAGTATATAACGGACGATCTTTCTCCTCTATATACTGATACTCATTTGGAAATGCATAGTTTTTACAAAACGTTTTACCGTCTGGACTTACTAATGGTTCGTAAGTCTGCTGAGCCATACAAGGATATCCGTCCGGATCTAATTTTAGATAAGGGTTCCAATCATTTATATTCATATGTAAATTCCTGTGGTATAACTTTTTCTAACTCTCCAACGCATGAGTCTTCGATGTCAAAGTATACGCTTGCACCATCATGTACAAAATTAGTTATAATGCCTCTTTTGTTTGCACGATTTAACCAAGGGCTTAGAACGTTATCAAATTTAAATCTAGAGTTATGACCTCTACTAGTTATTGTAACTTCCACTGGTTTAATTAGAGCGTTACGCTTTAAAAGTTTTCTAACTACAAGTTGAACACGATATTCGCTACCTACGCTTATAGCAGTGTGTAAACGTCCTGCATCCATTTCATACCAGTTACCGTCTGTATTAAGTTTGAACATTTCTTGAGACTGTAAATCTATCAAGTATGCTTCATCTCCTGACAAATTTAAATGGTACCTATCATCGATGTCTGCGTGTTTGTTATAACAACTTGGCGACTCTAAAACTATAATTCGTGCTTGTCCGATTCCAGAAGGCAAAGTTTTTAGTACACTATCCCAACAAGTTCCAACAAATTCTTCTTTTAATTTCCAGGGATCATAAAAAAAGTCACCCGTTGGTTCTGTAAGATCATGCTTTCCTTTATTAAGAATTATATCAATATTACTTAATATTGTACTATATGGTGTTTTCTCAAGCATAAAGTATTTACCGCTTCTGAGTTATATGGGTGTTTTTCCTGGTAAATAATATTATGGAATTATACTTAAACTCCACTTGGAAACGTATTGGTATTAGTATAAGTGGCGGTGCTGATAGTGCATTACTTGCATACTTAATTTGTAGTAATACTAAAGCAGATATTCACTTTACTAATCAAATACGATTATGGCGGACAAGACCTTGGCAAGAACATATTGCCAATGAAGTTATTGACTGGTTTGGATATCGGTTTGATAATAACTTCTATGTACACAGAAACTTAGTGCCGCCTGAAATGGAAGAACCTAATACTACTCTAATTGAAGACGAATATGGTAAAATGAAACCTGGCAATAGAATTATACTTAGAAGTCACAATGAATTTATTGCAAACAAATATAAACTAGATGCACTTTATGCAGGTGTAAATATGAATCCTGATATATCTATACCTGGAGAAATGGAAGAACGTAATCAAGGTGTGCTAGATCCTCATTTTGTACATAACGGGGTTGACATTTGTCATCCTTTCGTGTATACTAAAAAGGATTGGATCATACGGCAGTACTACGAAAACGATATCGTAGACTTATTAAATCTTACTCGTAGTTGCGAAGGAGAGTTTGAAGGTTTGGATTATACTACATATACGCCAGGACAACATGTACCAGAATGTGGAGAATGTTTTTGGTGCAAAGAACGTCAATGGGGAATAGATAATGTCTAAAAGTTGTACATTCTGTATGCATCCTTTTACAGGATTAGCTACTAGGGAAGACGGAGCCATTAAGGTATGCTGTCGTAGTGCGCCGATTGGTTATATACAAAATGAAACGTTAGAAGAAGTTTGGAATGGCGATGCTATGCGTGAAGTACGTAGACAAGTACTTAATGACGAGCGTCCAGAGGTATGTAAACCGTGCTTTGATCTTGAAGATCAGGGTGTACAGAGCTTACGACAGCGTCATATAGCAGGAGTAATACCTGAAGCTAGGATCAACTTATACCCTGATGCATTAGACGCTTTAGACGACGATTACACAATGCCGTTTGAACTTCCTACAATGGAGATTAAGCTCAATAACTTGTGTAATTTAAAGTGTCGTATGTGTAATCCTTTGGACAGTACAAGCTGGAAAGATTGGGATCAAGTAACAGAGTTTTACAAAAAAGAAGATAATATATTAATACCAATTGTAGACAAACTAGTAAACAAGCCAGGACAGTATATTGGCCCATTTGACAACAGTGATAACTGGTGGACAAGTTTTGAAAAGTTACTACCATTCTTTAGGCGTGTAGAGTTTGCAGGTGGCGAACCTTTAATGGATCCATATCACTACAAAATACTAGACAAACTTGCACCGTATGGTGATAATATTGAAATTAAGTATGCTACAAACGGCACTACACTAGGTATCAAAGGCGGACGTACTATACACGACTATTGGCCTAAGTTTAAAAGTGTTGCTGTAAATGTAAGTATAGACGGTGTACACGATGTCTACGAGTATATTAGAGGTAATGGTAAGTTTAGCGAAATAGAAGAAAACATCAAAGTGTTTAAGAGCTTTCCTAATGTAAGTAGAGTAGTAGGTGCGTTTACTGTACAAGCAAACAATATTATGCAAATTGACAAAGTTATTGAATACTTCTTAGAAGAAATGGGTATTATATTTTATTCGCATAGAGTAAACTATCCAATGGCACTTAGTGCGCAAGTTCTTCCACAACTGCTAAAAACTGAAGTAGTTAATCGTTTAGAACAAATGAAAACTAAAGTATTAGATTATAAACTAGTAAAAGAAAACGATATTATTAAGAAAGTTACACTACAACAAATACAAGATAATATTAACTTTTTAGAAGCAAAAGACATGCACCTTACACATTGGCAAGACTGCATAGAGTTTAATCGACGTTTAGATAAAACTCGTGGGCAAGACTTTCTTGCAGCTAATCCAAAGTTTAGACCGTATGTTTAAAGTAGAAAGTCGTTGGGGACATCATACTAGTATTCATGTTGAATGGAATATTGGTAAACGCTGTAATTTAGATTGTGCATATTGTCCTGCAGAAATACACGACAACTTTTCGCCACACACTGACTTAGATGTTATGGTTAATACTATCTACGAATTAGAAAAGATAGGCAAGCCTATTCGTCTTAGTTTAACTGGTGGTGAGCCAACTGTACATCCTAAGATCAACAAGATACTTGAATGTGCTAAAGCAAGGTTAGAGTGGATAAGTGTTACTACTAATGGGTTGCGGCCCGCGGAATGGTATATCAAACAACCAGTCAATCAATGGGTGTTTAGTTTGCATTTTGATAATGAATACAATCGACGAGTTGCTGAAAATATTGTTAAGTATACACAGTTACTTGACATGGAAGGCATGCCTACGTTATTTCAAGTTAACTTAATGGCACATCATGAGTATATGGACAAAGTACGTGAAACTGCAACACTATTAGATAGTCATAATATTCCATATGTGTGCAGACGTATAAGATGGACCGAAGCTGATGACCGTGACTGGTTTGACGATATGCGTTATAAAGAAAAAGATCTTAAATGGGTACTAAGCAAAACGGCAACTGTAAAAGCAAACTGTGTAGTAGACGAAGAAAATAAGATACATGCTAACGATATTATCAAACACAAGTTAAATCAGTTCGAAGGTTGGCAGTGTAATGCTGGTCTAGAAAGTTTAATGATTAATTGGGATGGTGAAGTACATCGTGCTACTTGTAGAGTAGGTGGTAGTTTAGGTAATATTTACAACGGCACATTTGAATCACCTGTTGCTCCTATTACATGCACACGCAAATGGTGTACGTGTGCTGCTGATATTCCTCTTACAAAGATACTATCTTAATCTTATCTAATAACTGTTCAGGCTGACATCCGCAAAAAGTTATATCGCAAATCTTAGGTTTAATTACTGGATTAAATTTTTGTATAAAATCTACATCATTAATATTATAATTTTCAAATAGTACTGTTCTACATGCTCCAGTAACTCTACCGTCTTTGTCAATGTAAAGATTGTCTACACCAATATTACACAGCCAACCTTTAAAATTGGTTTGCTTGTTTAATCCAATCCAATTTCTATTTACAGTTTTTGTTTTGCCATTATCTAATACAACTTTAGGATCACGTTTTAAGTTTTTTAATTTTTTTAATATCCATATAGGATTAGGAAATCTTTTTACTGGTTTGCTTATATATTTTAATTGTTCTGGCGTATAATCAATAGTAGTGTGCATAACTTCCATTGCATTTATAAACCATCTATATTTACTGGTACGTAATTGCTTTACTATGTCTATACATTTACCCCAAGCAAAAGGATCCATTAGTACCATTGCATTTACAACAGGTCCTTGCTTGTAAACTATGTCAGCTACTTTTTTTAAATGTTCTATATCAGCATATTCGTGGTGTACACTAATCATTACATCATCAAAATATTGTCCGTACTGTTCCCACCATCTTAAAGTACGAGAACCGTTAGTACTAATACTAACCCAAGAGTTATATTTTTCCTTAAGAAGTTTTGTAAACTTACCTAATTCAGGCCATAGTGTAGGTTCGCCGCCTACAATATGTATTTCAAATCTTTCTTTACCATATTTTTTATAATGATCTAATAGATGAAAAAAGTTTTTAGTAGTAGCATCAAAATCATCAGTCCATCTAAACTCACCTTCATTTGAACCTTTAAAACAATACCAACACTTGTGATTACAAGTATTGCCAATCATGTATTCAATACGAAGTGTTTTAGAATCTTGTGAGTTTATTACTTGTTTAATCATAACAGATGCGATAGCTCCGGAAATATTTTTGCTGCATCTAGTTTACGAATTGCGTCTAGTTTGTTTACGTATTCTTTAAATCCTGGAAGTAGATGACTGTTATCCGCTGAGTCCATGTGTGCTAACAATCCTTCCCACTGACGCCAGCCTTTAGGGTTGTGTATCCAAAATTCATCGTCTTGTGTATAGTTGTCCCATAGCCATGTTTTAAGTTCTGCAAAACGTTCACGCACTTCTTGTTTATCTTGTTCTGGCAATATTGTAATGTTAAGGAAAGTAGGTATGTGAACTAAGTGTGCATTAACTAAGCCGCCACCCATTGTTACACCATTTATTAAACCAACATTCATCTTCTTAAAGTTACTGTTTACTTTCCATTTTAAAAAGTCTGGAATATGTTTGATGTTGAATATTTGTACCGCTGTTGCCATACTAACGTGTATGTTATCAGGTGTGTTGTCTAACATATGCAAAGTGCGTTCTACTTCTGAAAACTTTCCAGGAAAGCGTATATAATCGTCACGTTCAAAACTTGCATCAACACTAACTGCAAATTTAACTTTACGGAACTTTGACCATAGCTCAATTAATTCTTCATCTACAAGAATACCATTTGAGTTATAACGTAACAATACATTGTCTTGATAACCTTGCCTAATGATTTCTTCGATAAACATTTTATGTTCTTTAATCATTAAAGGTTCGCCGCCAGCAAAGTAAACTTGTTTTAGATTAGGTATTTGTGCATACATCTCTTTCCAAAACGATTCTTTCTCGTGCCACTTGTTATTAAATTCTTTTCGGTCCCATTGCATTTGTCTTTTTACTTCTGGGTCTTGTAATACAGGAATAAGTTTTTTATGATCTGCTACCCACTTACTTGAATCGTGTGGACTACACATTACACATTTAATATTACATGTATGTCCTAAGCGTAGATCTAAATACTGTAGTTTCTCCGGAACTGTACCATCTTCATTAGTTTGGGCGATAAGTTCCTCTATATCAACACCTTCGTCTTTCATCCATGTAGCGGTTTCCCAAATACGCTTACTAACAATTCCTTGTGCTTCTTCATTAAAACATCCTGTGCAACTTGCTGGTATTTCTCCCTTTAACATTGTCTTACGTACACTTTTCATGTAGTCATTATTAAATGCTTCTAAAGGTGTGTTACGTGCAAAGTTTGCAGGTTTGCCGTCTTCCATTTTAACAAGTCCAACTTCGTGATCAACTCCTGCTCCACTAGCATTGGCTGTACAACAAAGTCGCATATCTCCGTTAGGTCGTGTTGCTAAATGTATCCACGGAAGTACACAGAAGGTACAACTTGCTTTGGATTCAACTTCTCGTTGAAAGTCTCCTAAACGTGATCCTTCTTTATCGTACCAATAGTTCATTTCTTTTTACCTATAATCATGTAGCGTTCATACTTAGGAGTATCAAGTGTTCCTCTATAAAATGGCTTTACCTTACTCATACGTGTAAAGTCTGTTAAATCTATAGCACAACGAACATGTTCATCGTGTGTAAAATAGTTATTGCTTTGTAATACAAATACTGCATCGTCTGGTTGGTTGTTTAACCATTGTTCGTACTGTTCTTGTGCAATATGTTCGCAACTTGTATTAATAACTAAATCAGCATCACTAGTGTATTCGCACATATCTGCTGTTACAGCACTAAACTTACCTTCCATTTCATAACGCTTGTTTACTGTGTGTGCTATATCTTCGCACACAGGGTCTATATCCACGCTTGTAATGCTGTTTACAGCTATGTTAGAGTTAAAGAGTATACTTGCCAGCACACCGTTCCATCCACCGTATATCACAATGTCTAACGGTTTAACAGGCACAAATCCTACTAAGTTTTCTGCAAGCCAAACTTTACTGTTAACTTGCCCTTTCCAAAAACTTTCAAGGGTACGATATCTATCATCACTGTTACGAATAGCGTCCATCCAAAATAATACGTCTTCTATTTCAATCTTCATACTAGACTTTCCAATGTCTTTTTTAATCCAACTTCAAGTGGTGTGTAATCTTTAAATCCTGTAAGTGTTTGTACTATCGTAGTATCAGGACATCTACGTGTAGCACTTCCAACTGGACCGGGACGTATTTCTAATCTGTCAGGGTTGATACCCATATAGCCCATAATTAGTTTTGCTACAACACTTATACGTGTCTCAACGTCCTGTCCTACATTTACTGTTTGATTACTAGCAGTTTGTATTAGTATATCTGTCATACGCACAGCATCGTCAACATAACAAAAACTACGTGTGTCGTTGCCTTTGATATAGTACTCGCCTTGTTTACAACGTTCTACAAACTCATTTATAAAGTGATCTATTTGTCCTGGACCGTATACATTAAAGTAGCGTATGATAAGATACTCAAGTCCGCTATTAGCAACTAGGTTTTCGCCTAGTGCTTTTGGTATACTATAACTCCAACGTGGATTAGTAATGTCGTTGTACATAACTGGTACTGCTTCGTCAGTAGGTACATGGTAGTAACCGTTGTCTATTGTGCTGTTGAATATTTCGCATGTACTAGCAAATACAAACTTTGTATCAGTGTTTCTATAACGTTCAATCAAGTTAATAGTAGGCAGTGTGTTATTGATACAAACATCTGTAGGATTTTGGTAGAACAATCTTGTGCCGTTTGTTGCTGCAAGATGTACTACAGTATTACAATCCGGCATGTTGTTAGTTACACTTGGGTATCTTAAATTTTTATCGTCGCCGTCTTTTTGATCATAAGGATATACATCATACGTGTCTTTTACATAATTGTAATAATGACTACCTATAAAGCCTTTGTGTCCTGTTAAAACTTTTTTTGCCATCCTTTATTCAACTCTCTAATATGTTTAAACCAATTTTGGTCAATACCCTTTTCGTCAAGTGTTTCAATAAGAAAATCTAAATCCTTAGGCAAACACTTGCCTCCAAAGCCTCTTGTTCCGTCGTGACCAGGAACTTCCATATATGTTTGATCCTGTTGTACATCTAAGTACATATCTAATACTTTACTATAGTCAGCATTTATATCTTGTGCTAAATCATAGAATACGTTAGCAAATGCGATACGCATTACAGCAAAGTTATTAGAATACATTTTTACAAGTTCTGCTTCTTGTGTAGAGCAAATTTTGATATCTTCATGTAACAACCATTCAGGCAAAATAACACCATCACTACCTACAACTAATGGACGTTTTAAGCAATCAGTTTCCCAATAACGTTCACGTAGAAATTCTGGTATGTAGATAATATCTCCTACATATTCTTGAATTCTTTTACATGCTCCTAAAGGTAGTGTACTACGAATAATAAAAGTTGCAGAAGGATTAAATTCTTGTATTTGAGCTATTTCAGATATTACTGTGTTAATATCTGCCTGTGTTGCTGTTGGTATGCATACAAATATTGTATCAGCATCTTTTAATATTGTTCTTTTAGATTCAAATATAGTATCATGGACGATACACTTTTGATTGTTTAATAACCCCAAATGTGTTGCCTTGCCAACGTACCCGTATCCTAATATTCCAAACTTCATAATTTCCTCTTTGGTATTTTACTATCTGCACTACTTACACATGTAGGCGTAACACACTTGCGAGGTGAGTCGAATATATTAAAGCCTTCAGAAAGTGTGCCAAGTGGTTGTTCGTGACAACTGTAACTACGTTTTACTTCGTTTTCACGTATTACAATTCCTTGATATCCTGCATTACATTCCCAGCCTTTGAACTTGTTAAATCCAAACGCATTAAATCGTTCTGCTTGATCTAACTCGTAAGTTACTCCTTGAGCATCTTTGAGTTCGATTTGTGCAATTTGCTCTCCGTTCCAGTGCTGAGGGAATCCTTGTCGCATTGTTGTGATCTGGTCTTCAGTGTATCCATGTACCACGTGGGAGGCGGTTGGATCGGACTGGGGCTTGAGAGTGACGTTAATACCTCTGGCGGCAAATCGTTCCAAGCGTTCGTAAAGCTCTTGAAACATTTCAGGAACCATAACTTGATTGATCGTAACATATACTCCTCCTTCTATTAATTGGAGACATTTATCTCCAAACTCTTGTTCATCTGCAAACTCTGCATGATAGCTTGCTGTTATACTTCTGCGTTTTAGATGCTGAGTATTGTCAATAAAATTAGCCCACCATTTTTGTCCTGGACTTAAATTTGTTGTCATGTGTATGCTTTGATATTCCGGTAGCTCATCGTTAGCATAGTACTCAACTACTTTATTAAAGTATTTATATGCTGTAGGTTCGCCTCCGCTAAAACTAAAATGGAAGTCTGTAAAGCCGTTTGCACGAGCCTGTGCTTTGATACTATCTAGGGTGTTTAAGTACAATTCTAGATCTTGGTGGTCAGGGGTACTAGATCTAGCGTATGGCCAGCAATAACTGCATGAATAATTACAAAATCTAGCCAGGATCCACGAAACTGTGAAAAGATGGCTCTTTAGGAGGGTTTTCTGCCCAAACTCAGTAATATCTTGCCAAGGTATCTTGTTGTAATCATTCATATTTGTTATTACTATCGTATACTAATTTACTGCATTGACGAGCGCATGTCATACACTTATCCTCACCGTTCCAGAAGTCTGGAAGTTTTATAAAAAGGTTATCATTACTATTTAATACCCCTGTTGAACAGTTAGGTACACCGACTGTCTTTAATACATTCTTTGTATTTTCTACACTTAAATTTCGTAAGTAGTGTATTGGTAGTTTTTCTTGTATAGGTTGTTCTAAATAATCCCCGCCGAACCAGCAACACGGAAATATATCTCCATAAGGATCTACATATATTCCTTGCTCAGTTACACATCTAGCATTAATGTTACTTGCGGCAATTGCATTATTTCTAAAGTCGTCGTCTACCAACTGTATTAAATCTTTGTTAGGCGTTTTTTTAAAACGTAATGTCTGTGCAGGGCTTATTGTGTACTCTACATTGCCGTCATTATCGTGTACTTCGTATTCTTTCATTTCATAAAAGCGTGTAGTACTAACAAAGTTTACACTCTGTACTCCTAAACCTAACAAATATTCTTCTAATTGATCTACTTCATGTTCGTTATGTGCAAATACAAGACTGTCAACTCGAGCATTTCCTCCTGCATCACAATATGCTTTTAGATTTTCGATTACCTTATCAAACTTTGTGTTTTTACGATATAGTTCATGTTTGCCCTTAAATCCATCTACAGCAAAAATAACTTCAATGTTATACTGTGCTAATTTCTTCCACCATACAGTATTCCGCATACCACCGTTAGTATGTATTGCTAGTCTAACTGTAGGATTGCACTCTCGCACATAGGAATAAATTTCTAAACAATCATTTGCAAACGCAGGGTCTCCATAATTACCACAGCTATAAAAATTATCTAACTGTGCTAAAAAGTCTTTTGGAAACCATTCTTTAAATTGTGTAATACTCATATCGCCGTTACGTATAAATGGACGAGTAGCACCTCCGTGATAGTTCCTAGCACACATTGGACATTGAGCTTGACACTTATCTGTAAGCTCAATGTGAACTGTTCTGATATCATTTACAAGTTGCATCAAATTGCTCCTGTAACCAATCAAAGTCGTTTATTAGCTGAAGATTAGAGCTGCTAGAAAGCCCAAACTCCCTGCCAGCAATAGCACCTTTAATAGCATACTCGCCGAAGGGAACATCTCTTCCCATGGTTGTCCATATTCGTAATCTTTCTTCTGATTCATTATCTACTTGTCCTCTTATTGTTTTTGATGATAATTTGCAACACTCTCTAAATGCACTTTTCCATGTTTCAAAAGGTCCAATATTGAATGCCGCAATGTTACTAACTTTAGGCATTGCATTAAATTTTGAACTAATGCTGGTTGTCATATCTGTTGTAGTTACATCCATATTAACAGTTTCTTTAACCGGAAACAACTTTACTCCGCCATACCCGTATTCTAAATCATTAATAGGATTTTTACTTCTCCAAACAAATACTTGATCTCTTTGCCACTTAGGTACTTGGTGGTCAAAAGTAAAATCGTCAAGTACATATGCATCACCATCTACTACCCAAAACATATTTGTATCACATGCTTCTGCAGCTACAATGTGTGCTTGATGTATTCCTTTGATTCCGTGTACTCGATGTATTGTTCGATCTGGAAATCTAGTTTTTATATTTTCAAAATTTTCAGTTGCGTTTGATTCATTATAACTAATAAAAACAATATCATAGTGCTTAGGAGTGCTTGCTAGAATATCTACTTCTTTTTTCTGTGTAAAAAATTTGTAATCAAACTCACGCTGCGCAAGGTTTTTATCTTTGTGTATTAAGAATATACCGTCGTGAAATTTACCATTTTTAAATACATGAATAATATCTTTTTGATGTGACGAAATTTGATAATCAAACTCAAATGTAACATTAACGTCATCTGGTACAACGTAAAAGAAATCTGTAGTCGATGATTGTTTTGCTTCACAAAAGTCATTATAATCTTTTGCTACAAATATATCGTATTGTTTTGGAATACTTGCTTGTATGTCGTGTTCTTTTTTATTTGTTATAAATTTATATTCAAATTCACGTTGACTAATTTTACTGTGTTTACTACATAAAATAATACCGTCATAATATTTGTTATTTTTAAATACATGATTTATCTTTCTGTCAAACTCTGCGTCATGACTAAAGTATAAATCAAATTCAAAGTCGTCGTTAGTATACACATGCGGAGGAACTATCCAAAACATTTCTGTATCACAAGTATTAAAAGTTTTAAGGTAATCATCATATGTAGTAACATAGGAAATATCATATTGCCTAGGGCCACTTACTACGTCTTCCCACTGTTTTGCATTTACTAAGAAACGATAGTCAATTTGTTTTTTATTAAGAGCCTTATGCTTTGAACAAAGAAATACACCGTTATATAAGTCTTTATCGTTTACTCGATGAATAAAAGCATGATTTTCTTTTCTGTCATAACTGTTATGATGACTAAAGTAAAAGTTTTCAGTATATGTTTTACTGTATTTTAAATTATGAGACACTGCCCAAAACATTTCTGTAGAACTGTTTTCCATAGCGTGTTCGTAATCGTCCCAATTATCGACATAAAAAGTATCAAACGCTTTAGGAGTACTTGCTATAACATCTACTTCTTTTTTGTTTATAAAGAATCGATACGTAAGTTCACGAGAACTAATACTTAATTTTTTTGGAACTAGTAAAATGCCATCATAATGTTCTCCGTTTAAAAATGTATGAACAACATCTTGACTCCACTCGTCTGCTGTATAATTAAATTTAAAGTCTTCAGATATATTAATATCAGGCCAAACTATCCAAAACATTTTAGTAAGTACTTTACGTTGTGCTTCTTCTAATGTGTCAGCAAATTTTGCCCTAGGGTATTTTTCCTTAAGAGAACTCCATGACTGTTTAGCCAAAAGAGTGTTATCACTAAGAAAAACGATATCATACATAACTATATTGTACTATCATTCGTACCTCATGTCAACAAAAAGTTGTATAAATTTGCCTTCCATTCGCTTATTAAAGAACTTTTCTCTATTCTTTTTAACAAACGGCATTACTTCGCTTATTCTTTCATTTAATTCGTCTGTACTTAACGAATCTAAAAATTTGATATTATCAACAATTTGTTCAGAACGTATTGCTGGATCATATGTTAAATCATATGTTTGCCTTATTAAATCATTATATGAAAAATATCCTTCATTATTAAGATACTCAACTGTGCCAACTGTACCAAGTACCATAAAAGGATGACCTAATGCTATGTGTTGCCAAATACGTGGACCTGCACGTAATGCCGCAAGCTCTTGACTGTAATAGCCAAAAGGTTGTAAATCATTTTCTTCGCAAATAATAGATAATACTGAATTATTATATTCATCTTCATCATACGATAGCTTATCATTTTGATCTATTATACCGTTTGAAAACTGTTCTAAGTTTTTTATTAAACCTTTTTTGTGTTCTGTTTCAACAGACGACTTTCTAGCATTAAATAAAGACTTTGGATCAGTATTATCTAATTTGTAATTATTATGATCAAACGTAAAAGATCCTTTTTCTAATAACTTACTATTAGCTAATTCTAATAAAAGTGTTATATCATGTTTAGCATAATGACTAGGTACAACATTAAAAAGTTTCTTTGGAGATTTACTTCCATAGTCTAACGGAACATCATTTGATTTTCTTAGAAAATTATCATTGTGAGAAATCCAATGCAAAGATGATTCACCGCTACGAACTTTACAAACTGTTTGCATATACACTTGCCACCAATCAAACCCATATACATTTTTTAAATCTAATAACGGTTTATACACGTCTTTGAGTTCGCCTAATACAACGTGTATTCTATCTTTAGGTATTCCACTTTCAACAAGCTCATCAATTCTTATTTTCATTTGTGAAAGTATAAAAGCATTACCAGTTACTCGAGGTGCTAAAATAAGAAGACGCATTTTCTTTTTACGAATAAGTTTTTTGGCTTTTGCTGAAATTAAATTAATCCACGATCTGTTCCAACCATAGTATGTATGATTTAATTCTATAGGATAATATAAATTTTTTCTAGTCTGTTTATTTGTAAATAGTTCAACATTTACTTTATGAGATTTCATTGTAAAATAAAAGGTAGTAAACTTTGCTATACAGGATCCAGCATTATATCCTTTATAATACGGAACACGTCGAGCATCTTTTGTCAGACCAATATTACGTGACCCGTTAGGAGCAGGCTGTCCTTCTATAATTTCATCATAGTAAAAGTATATCATGCCATTCCTTAAATATGTCTGCATAGTTCTGTTTACGAATAACATCTAGTCTTTTGTTTTCATCAAAAAATTGATTAAACGCATCAAGGTTAGATGGCTGACTTAGGAAATTATTTATTTGGTCATAAAATGGCAGGCCGTCAATTTTTTGTAAAATTGCTTTCTTTGCATGTTCGGGCGCATTAGCAGCACTATAAAAATTAGGATGATGTACCATATTATGCGATACATTTACGCCTTTACTATTCCAAAAATTCCATGCTTCTTTTATATAATAGATATTCATTATACTTACTGTCTGTAATATATAAGTTTTGTGTCCTAAACTATGTAGCCAATCAAATGCTTCGATAGTCTTGTCCCATTTTGCAGGATGCCGTAAATAACTGTTTCTATCTTCTAAGTCGTCGATAGATACCATAAACTCAACTTGTTTAAATTTGTTCCACAAGTCTATATACTTGTCATTTATAATTGTTGAGTTCGTACTATATACCAATGTAATATTTTTTGCCAAGTCTTTAGTAATTAAAAATTCTAAAAACTTCATATGCTTGTCTACAAGTAATGGTTCTCCGCCATTGATATAAACTTTACGTGTATTATTGCAGTGTTCTGCTAAATTTGCCCAAAAGCGTTCGTCCAAAGGCCAATCAAACATACTCTGAGGAGTATCAAACTTGCGTTCGTTTAATTTTTCCCAATCACGTATCCATTTACTACTACTTTGCGGATTGCATGAGCGACATGCTAAATTACAAATATTACCTAACCGTAATTCAATAAATTCAAAATTAACTTCAGTTAATGTGCCATCATCTTGTGTAATACGCTGTGCATCATTTAAATCAAAGTCTAATAATTTTGTATCACGGGTACGTTTACTTTCATTACCAAGTTGTTCAAGTTTGTAGCACTTAGTACACGCTGCAGGCATCTTGCCTTCTAACATATCTTTGCGGACCTTTTTAAACAAGTCCGAGTTCATTATTTTTTCAAAATCATATGTTGTATTGTGTAGTGTAATAAACTCTCGTGGCAAGTTTTGTGCTTCGCTTGCACGATTCGTCATATCGCTTTCGCAACAAAGTGTAATACTACCATGCGGATGCGTTGCTAAATGTGTCCAAGGTAAAGGGCAGAATGTTTTACTCAATGTTATCCCACCATTCTTTGCCTGCATCACTTAGCGTATCTCTAAATGTAACATCTTGTTGTCTAATACTTTCTAAAAACAGCACGTTTTTCTTTCCTCTGCGCCAGCCGTCAGCATAATTTATAAATTCTTCTTCGAATGTTTTACGTTCTAACATGTTTTCTAGTGTTTCTTGGTACACACGAGTTTTAGGTGTTACTCTAGGTTTAATATAGTCTAGTAACATGTGTATTTGTTCATCTAATACTTCTCTAGGCAAACACATAGGGCTCATTAGTACACTAGGGTCAAATGCAAATGTAATTTTAAAGTAACTTTTTACGTTTAGTTCTGTAACTACGTCAAACATACGTTTTAAATCAAACAATCCTGGCGTAGTTAGGGTTACATCAAACACCATTGCATCATCGCCGTACTTGTCCACAAGAAACATACCGTCTTTAAAGTTTTGTAACCATTCGTTCCATTTGAGGCCTGTTCTGATATACTCGCCAACTGCTCCTACACCGTCTATACTAGCACAAATGTTTACACGTTTGAAGTTGTCTAGCATATCATACAGTTTGTAGTCTTTATAATGTGTTCTACTAAGGTTTGTATTGTAACGTACAACTACATCTTGGCTTTTGCCTTCATCTACTAGCTGTTGCATAATACGCCAATGTATATCATACATAAGTGGCTCGCCGCCTACCCAGTATAACTCTTCTACAATGCCTTTGTCAACTGCTTCTTGTAGTTCTGTTTCGAGAACTTCTTTTTGAAATGTAGCAATCTTCTTTCGTGTGTCTGGTTGCATCCATTTTTCACGTTCGTAGTTAACTACATTGTGTTTAATCTTTTCAGTTTCCCAACTTGAGCTGAGTTGTTCACCGCACATGCGACATTTAAAATTACAAAGATTGCTTATACGGTAGTCAAAACTAATTGGTTGCATAGTTGTGTAGCCGTCTTCTTTTGTACTAGCTATTATGTCTTGAACTTTGTGCGGAAATAGTGTATTAGTAAAATAGTTTTTATATGTATGTAGGTTTAATACTTGATTATTACACACATCACACTGACTTAGTTTTTCTCCGGCTAACATACGCTTACGAATGTCTTTCATATAATCGCTGTTCCAGTGTTCTTTGAGTGTTATTGGATCAAATTCAGTGTTGTCTTTATCACCTGCATCTATATACTGCTTTTGAAAACTTGCATCTTCTCTACTAGCACAGCACAACCTACGCTCGCCTTGAGGGCTAACATAAGTGTGTGTCCATGGTGCTGTACAAAAGTATGGGCCAAGTTTATCAGTCATATGTTGCCAAAGGTTTTTCTATGTTTTTATTATCAGGCTTTAATATCCAACCTTCTTTTTGCGCAAGTTCCATAATACTTGCATCAGTATCTGGAATACTATCAACCCAGTCTGTTAGTATTTTAGGAAATACGCTTAGGCTTTTGTTTCTACGTACATCATACTGTGCATAGAATGTTTTAAAGTCACGCCATAGTGTAGTAGGATTACTTGTACGTCTATGCGGAGCATCTACAGTTACTAAGTAATCTATCAAACGTTCAATACTTGCTTTTTCAAACTCGCTCCAGCCTGGCTTGTCTTTGTTAGCTTCATACCATGTTGACAATTTATTATGGCAATGATCCTTAATATGATTAGGCAATGCCAGTGGTGACTGAAAGCTAGGAAAGCGTAATAAGTTTAAACTTACAGTTGGTGTTCTACTTTGTGTAAGCTCTTTTAGTTTGTAAACATCATCTAAGAATTCTGTAATACTAAACAAACAAAGACTGTTAATAGTCATCATAATGTGTACGCCTTTAGTATTTGCTTCTGTTAGTATACGTTTAATATTTTTAGTCCATTCGTCGTAATCTAGTCCGTCACGAATATAGTCTGCTTGAGCACCTACTGCTTCACAACTAGTATACAACTCAAAGTGATTCATACCTTGTGTTTTCTCAATTAGCTTGTCAATAATAGCATCTTTAGCAATTAGATTACTATTAATAGCAAAACGCATATCAGAATCTTGTGCGTTAAACCAGTCAAACAATTTCCAAGTGTTTCCGCTCATTAAAGGTTCGCCGCCTGTAACACGTAGTTCTTCTAGACTATCTGCTAACCCGTTATCCCACCATTTCCAAAATGCTTGTATGTAGGGGTTGTCTTCATCATTTTTGTAAGGCTGTGTCCAACTACCGTCTTGCTTAAACGCACCAGCACCATCACTTACTAAGTTTGTGTACTCGCCATTCTTTTTAATGTCTTTAGCCCATGTAGTTGAAAAACTTGCATTACAATAACTACATGCTAAGTTACACGTTCTGTCAAACGCAATTTCAAACGTTTTAAGATTAGTACTATCGTTAGCATCTGCTTCATATGCTTGTTGCAATTCTTCGTCTGAATAGATAATACTTTTAAAAGTCCTGTCACTGACAGCATCTTTTTTCATATCTTCCATCTTCCAACAATATTCACACTCTGCAGGACGCTCGCCTTTTTGCATCATACGGCGCATTTCTTTTTTATGCTTAGTATTATGGATAGCTGTATAATCTTCTTCTATTTCAATAAGAGGTATTTTATGTGCAGGAGGATGATGACAACTAGCCGTTGTACCGCTGCCCAGCCAGGTAGTAGCGTTAAACCATTTTGCTCCGCAAAAACTTTCGCTTTTACTATCTAATACTCTGTCTCTATATTGCTGTAGAGACTCATCAGATTTTTTAGGCATTCCATTCTCCTAGTAAATGTTCGTATTGCGGAAATGTGTCCACAAAGTCTTTATCTCTTCTTTTGTCGTATGCATGTATGTATCTTACAAAGTCGGCTCTGTGTTCTGTTGCTGATTCAGTATTACGCAAGTAATCACATAATCGTTTTATTTGATCAAACTCTTCTAGATACAATCTTGCATATTTTTCTTTAGTATAATACTTTAACCATTGCTCGCATACTTTTTCAATTGTATTAGCAATGCTTATTCGGTATTCTTTATCTAATAATGTACATTGTAAATGCGGAGGCCAATGCATTATATTAATGCTCAACGGTATCCTATTAACATCAAAACTTTTATTATATAATTTTCTAAAGTCCATTACAGTCATCATAAAGTCAAGAAAGGAAGGTAAACTTAGTATGTTTATTGTTGTCATCATTGCTACTGTTGAGTTTGTTTCTTTTAATACAGTTTCAACATTTTCAATCCATGTATAATAGTCAAGACCGTCTCTGGCATATTCTGCTTGTTTGCCTGTACTTTCTAAACTTGTATAGACATCGACCTTAACTCCAACATCAGCAAGTTGATTAATTTTTAAAATAAGTTTTTTTATTAATACATCAGTAACACATAAGTTACTATTAATTGCAATATCTAAATCTTTACGTGGATTTTCAATAAGATAATCTAACAACTTCCATGTGTCTTTTGACATAGTAGGCTCGCCGCCTGTGATACGTAATACTTTCAAATGAGGCAATGCATCAGGGAACCATTTCCAAAATGCTTCTACATAAGGGTTATGTTCACTATTTTTATAAGGTATCTTGCCCGACTCTTTTAAATAATCTAAATTGTGCGATCCATGTTTAGTTGGATATTCGCCATTTTGTTTTATATCCTCCATCCACTTACTACTAATCTCAGGTGAACAATATGCACACGCAAAGTTGCAAGCATTACTAAATGATACTTCTAAGTAACTTGGATACACATCGTCTTGTGGATTGCTTTTAGCAATATCTTCAAATCTATCCCAAGCCCAAGAGTCACTTGTTTTATAATGTCTGTCACTAAAGTAATCTTTACCTAAGTCTTCAATCTTCCAACAGTACCCACATTCTTTAGGACGCTCTCCGTTAAGCATCTTAGCACGTTGTTCTTTTTTAAACTTACTGTTGTGTAGTGCCGCCGGATTTGCTTCAATTTCAAGCAACGGAATCTTATGTGGAGCAGGATGATGGCAGCTGTGATTGTAACCGTTTTGTAATAATAGCGTAGTTTGTAACCACTTAGCCGTACAGAATGAACAACTTACGTTGTTTATCTTTTCACGCTTTTCTTCTAGTACTTGTATACGCTGTTCGTTGCTCATAATTTATATTTAAAATTCTGTGTTGTATTGCTAATAGCAATTTGTTTTGCACCATTACGTATGTGAAAGTGTGTTGCCATCGGCGTTAACGGTGATAGGGTTACTAGTGTGTCAATATCATCACGAGACTTCATTAAGTCACCTATTTTGTGTATTAACTCTTTACCAGCGCCACGCTTACGACTCCATACTGTATAAGCAACTGCCGTATTAACATCATTTTTAAAATGAGCATTTTGACTCATTAAATCTAACTCTTTTACACTTTCAGGTACATCATTAGTATATGCAATGCAGATAATACCTTCAATTTCATTTTCGTGTTTTAGTCCGTATATCTTACGTCCATAACTAGTACGCCATTCTACATCAAGCTCTGGACGTACTGGATCTTCTGTTACATCAATATCATCTAGTTCTACTAGTTCTGTTTTCTTTACCCAGCCAAAAAAATTGTCAATTGACGCTTTAAATTTTTTTACATTTAAATTCATTTTGCTCTTCTTATTATCCTTGCACTATTTTGATAGACGCTTTTAAAAAATTTACTTTGTTCAGCATCTAATGGGTTAGTAGATATATCAACCCCTGTACCTTTTAAAATTTCAAATCCTAAGTGTGCAGACACTTCTTCTGGATTAACATCTTTTACTTCTGTTTCCCAAAAGTTGTTTAGCCATTCAAAGTCACGCACGTTAGCATAGTCCCATGGTGTACAGTTTGTTAGATAACATCCTTGTCGTGCGCCTAGTATACTCCATATACCATTTTTAACATCAGCACCTACTTGACTCCATATTAAAAGCCTGTCATAGTTTTGCCACCATACTTTACGCAAGTCTTCTACTTTAGCACCTTGATCTAAACTCATTTTAACACCTTCTCTAAATCCAGCTCGCCACGCTTGCCAAGGTGTTTCGTTTGTGTAAGATACACTAAAGTTTTCGTTGAACTGATAATACTTGTCGTCAAAGCAAAATTCTACTTTGCCACGCTCGTCACCGTCTTCTGAATGTTCGTGTGTTTTCATATTGTGTACAAACTTACGTGTCCACATCTTTAATCCGCCGTTGCCGTACATTAGTCCGTTGACATGTAACTTACCGCACCAACTAAACACATGTTCTGCTGACAATCCAAGTGCTTCGTAATCAACTTCTTGATTTAAGAATTCTGGATCAACAATATTATCTGCATCTACAGTAACAAAGTATTCCGTTTCACTTAAATCAGCACATGCTTTGTGTGCAGCATCGCTTCCATGAACTCCGTGTACACGCTTTGCCCAAGGTACTTTACTACATAAGTCTGCATAGTTCTTTTCAGCATTAGGCTCGTCATATGATAAGAAAATAATATCTTGATCAACTACTTTAATTTTTGTCATTAATAACTTTCCACAATGTGTTTATAATTTTCAAACGCTTTACCGCAGTATACACTCACATTAGGGGTTTGAGCAACTTCTTTATTTGCGTTTTCTATAAAATATGTTTGCCCACTAAGTAACTCTCCAAAATTAACTACTAACGTATCTAATAAAAAATTAGGATCATTTTCTTGTGTTACAAACAAATGGTGCTTTTTATCTTTATAAAAAGTTGTGCTGTTTAGTAAATATTTTAAATCGTCTGATATTTTTATTTTCCATATACCAAGTTTAGTATCTTGTATAATAGCAAATAATAACTTTGTTGTTGTATGTTTCTTTGTTATTTGATGTATACTATCGTCTACGTTAAAATTTTCTAGTATCGACGTATGCTTATATTTTATTTCAAACATAGATTCAGCAGTATCACTAGGCACAATAATATAATCATCCATACTTTTTTTACAATCTGCAAAATCATATGCCCAAGACTTATCAACTATAATGTACGGAGACGATTCGTCTATTACATTAGATATTTTTATTATTTTACCATCTTCTTGAAAATTAAGATACGTTTGTTGCATTTTCAATTCTCCCTAACATCTCGTCTGACAAAAACTCTGATTCAACATAATGCAACATTCCTGATTGCAAGAAATTGCCAAGCATAAGTTTATCATCGTTTCGGTAGTATTTTCCTAAAACACTAGTCCATTTATCCGGAGCAATTTCCCAATTTTGTATTTGAGGTTTCATATGAGTAAAAGTGACGCAACTATTTGTGTTTGTAATTTCTTTTTCGTTACCTAGTATCTTACTAGCAATAGCGGCGCATAAATCAATACTGCACCATTTTTGATAGCGTTCTCTTGCATACTTACTGTAGAATAACTCCCAATTAGCTATTATTATTTCAAGTAATATATAAAACTGTTTTGCAGTATCGCCTTTTCTAAAATAATGCAATGCACTATATAAGTTAGGTAATTCGTTTGCGTCAAATGTTTTTCTATAAAATCTACTAGTTACAACTTCGTCTCGATATGTTTTTACATTACTTGTAAAAAATAAATCATATTTTTCTAATTCTTTCCACCAATGTGTTATGTCTGATGTAAACAACATGTCGGCTTCAACAACAATAGTTTCATCATAAGGACTAGCATGATATACTTTCCATCTGTTTTCAATTTTCCATTTAGACTCGTCTGCTTGATCAGTCCATGGAATAGTAATGATTTGGTCGAAAACACTTTGCCACTCAACAGGAACATCATCATTGGTTATTAAACTAATTTTTTGTCCTACATTGTGTTTGTGTAAACTTACAGCAAGTGCATATGCTTGGCGTACGTAATCTGTCGTATCATTATTTTGTGCAAGTAAACAGAATCCTCTACTCATTAATAAATTCCTCGCTTATTGCTCTATCTAAACTGAATTTATTAATAATGTGAATATTAGTATTTTTAATACTAGATAGTGTATAATGTCCGCGCCAGTCCTTCTTATCTAATAAAAACGTATATTTTTCGTCATCCATATTTATTAATACATCATTATCTGTAGTAAACCAAAGTTTTCCAGGCATTGCTTTGGGCCAGTTTGTTTTTTGATTGCCGTTTAATATATGTATTGCAATACTAAAACTAAAATCATTACGGTATGTTATATTAGGTATTTGATACACCAGTCTATAATATGTCCAGTTTTCTTTAATATGTTCAATCAAATTAAAAAATATTTCTGTGCGGTTGCTTTTTTTAAAATAAAACAAGGTAGCCCAATACATATCAACACTTCGATCACTTATTTTATCAAAACTTTCTGCACGTTCAGGATTAACATCAGTAACATCTCTACAAATTAAAAAGTCGTCATCAGTAGTAAATGCGTTTAGTAATAAATTATTACCAACTATAAAATCAGTATCCATTACTAATGTTTCATCGTACGGAGTTATATCATATATAGTACTCCTATCGTGATTTCTCCATTCTAAATCACGAGTACTCATGGTGCCGTCACCAAATGTTCTTTTTTGTGTACATTCTTTCCATTCTAAAGGAATAACGTGATCTATATACTTTTTATAAAACGGATACGTAGTTTCAAGATACTCGACATTGTCTGTAGCAATAGCAACAGATAGTTTTAGATGTTTCTTTATTTTCTTTGCACAAAAAAGAGCCTGCTTTACATAGTCAATTGTATGATTATTTTGTGCAAAAAGTACTACTCCTTTGCTCATAAATCAATTAACCCTTCTACTGATCTATTTGATTTAATTTCATTATATTTGTCCAAGTATTCATACGAAGAAGTAAAATAGATGTTTAAGATTTCATCTAGAAAAGTTTGTAAATCATCTATTTTAATTGGTGTTTCGTTATCGTCAATAACAATTGCATCATCTTGGTGATTATGTCGTAGTGTTTGACAGAATGTTATTAGCTCTCGATTAACTGAGAATTTTCCACCGTTAATATAATGTACACAATTTTCCAAAAACTGCTCTTTAATAATCCTTCGTTGATTATTCAGCGTTGTCATGTAATTAGAAAACTCTAATGCTTTTTCAAGACGCTCGTCCATACAGATTCTCCTAGAAGTATACTATTAATTATATACTCTTAGAATGATTTTGTCAAGAGGTGAATTTAGGTATCTTGGAAAGAAACAGCTTCGCTGCCAGTTGGTGCTGAAACTTCAACATTTGTGCCTGTTGCACGTTTCATGTGTATACCTGCCGATTGTTCTTGCGACCCGGTGTTTACACGTTCGTCAAAGTTTGGCTGGCCTTCGTTTACGTCATTAAAGTCTATTCTAAAACGTATAACATTTTCACCAATACGCTTTGCACGTATTTGATAATAGTTTTCATCGTACACACCAGACCCATATTTTCTAAATATAAGATTATAACTTGTAGTAAGCTGATAATTACCAAATGCAGTATCAATACCGCCTCCGTTTACGTCAGTGCTACCGTCTCTAGCTTGTCCGCTATTAGTAGTAGTAGCGTTTTTACCAAAAACTACTTGAACATTATTAAACATCGAAGCCCAATTTTGGTCTTTAGCAGTATTACTGCCACTGGAAAATGTAAATCTTAGATCGCCGCCACTATTAAAAAAATGCCTACGGTGATCTGATCCCGAAGCTGTAGTACTGCCACTACTATTCGTTGTAGCATACCCGCCGCTGAATGTTACATCAAGTTCACTATAGATATTATCATCTGGATCGCCGTCACCCCCCCAGGCCGATGTTCGTGTGCTACTACATAATGTTCTATTATTTGTAACTGTAAATTCGTCAACATCTTCAGCATTATTTTCAATAGTAGTAATAGCAGATAACACGTCATTAAACCCTTTAGAGGTTTCTGTAAGACTGTTTGCAGCCGAACCACTAGCGTTCGCACCAATTATATTACCGGTTGCCCATGTAGATGAAATTACATTTGCACTAGTTTGATGTTGGCGACATTTATTAGCGTCGGCTTTTATATCGTTTAAGATATCTGCTTCAACTAATTCGTCATTTGCACTTATATCTTTGTGAGTTTCGTAACTACTAACTACTTGACCGTATCCACTTTGACCAGTTCCGTTACCGAGAACTGCGTTTACTCTATCAAGTGCACCTTTGTAATCACTATCTTGAATTAAACCTGCTACGGCTACCATATTACGCTCCCAGTTCTAAACTTGACTGCGCCGAATAACTTGGAGAATCTACAGATACAAAAGTTCCTGTAGGTCTAATTTGTTGTATTTTACTTACAAGTGTTCCAGTTACTTGTTCGTCAATATTTGGATCACCTAAATCTTGATCTTGAAACTGTATTGTAAACTGTATTGCTCGAGTACTTACTTCTTTAGCAAAAATATAATATCTATTTTCTGAGTATGATGCTTGTTGACCAGTTCTTTCAAATAATGTTACACTTGATGCTGTTAGGCTAAAGTTACCAAAAGGACCATCTCCGTTTGGAAATAGTGTTCCGCCAATACCTGTCTTTGAAGTAGTATTTGCTTTAAACTGTATTACACCCATATTAGTTAACATTTGTTTCCAGTCAAGTGCTTTTGATCCACTAGCAGTTTCTAATTGCGCACTAATATATATTTGTCCGCCTGCATTAAAAAAGTTTCTTCTATGATCAGCATCGTCAAACGTAAGTGTAAATGAATGTGAAAGTTGTCCGTTCCAAGGAGCAAATCTACTATCCGAAGCAAGAGTTTCAAGTGTAACTTGAGTACCGTCAACTACATTACCATTAGCTTCTAAAATATCAACTGCACTAATATATTGATTAAAACCATTGTTATCAGCAGGTGTATCTTCGTTAGCTCTTATTTTTGAACTTGATGTAACAGGGTTTAGGTCACTAGGACTACCTGTTTGGTGTATACTAACTCTATTAATATCTTCTAAAAGCAGATTCATATCGGATGCATAAACAATGCTTTCTGCACCAACAGGAGCACTATTTAATGTTTGTCCAAATCCTTCTTGCCCGTTACCCGATCCGAGGATTCGAGAAACTCTATTTTGCAATGTATTATAATTTGCTGCTGTAACAAGCGTTTCTTGGTTTACTGCCATCCGAAATTGTCCTTAGTTATATACGTATATATTTATACTTTGAGTACGCACTCAATTAATTTTTCAGACTCGTCAGTGCTTGACTCTAATGCAATGCCTACTAATCCTATAGTTTGTATAGTTGATGCAACACCGTCTTGCCATGCATAAACTGCCATGCCTTTTGATACTGGGCCGCTTACTCTTACAGGAACACGCCCTTTAAGACCAACAGCCTGACCATCTTCTAAACCTTTGTTCATTAAATAAGCAGGTTCTGCGGATATAACACCAATACACATAGTGCTTGCTTTAGCTGCGGTTGCTTCTGCATCTCCACCTACTGCCATACATGTTCCAACTGGGTATTCTTCGTCTGTTGAATACATTTCTGCTAAGTCAGCATACCATGCTTCAGTTGCAATACCTTGGAAGCGTCTAGCAAAAATATCGCCGTTTACATCTCTAACTGGAACCGTATCTGCTGCTGTTGCTACACTTGGTGATAATAAATCTCCATTTGCTACTGTGCCAGTAACTGGGTCTGGATCGTAAGTAGCATCTGGTTTCATAATACCTTTGCTTACTTCGCCTAGACCTTTATATTCTAATGCAAATACACTAGGCCATCTATAATCTGCTGTACCTAATGTTGTTGCTGCAACTGTTTGTGTATTACCAACAAGTCCTGGAGTTACTGCATTATAGAAGAATCTAACTGGGTTTAAGATATTACCAAATAAATCTTTAGCACGTATAATAATTTGATTACCGTTACCGTTCTCGATAATAGCATTAATATCATTTTCAACTTTAATTGTAAAGTCGCCACTATCGCCAATTTGTAAACCTGCTTCTTGGAATTGTGCAAGTCCTGTAAATGACGGGTTATTAGCTTGTACATAGTCTGTAGCAAGTACGCCACCTAACTTTTCAGAGTTAGATGCTGTACCAAACAACCTAAATGCACCTGATGTAACACCGCCTGAACTGTTAATTGTATTTTTAAGGGTTAATCCTGGTCTAATTCTATCAAAGCCAGTAATATTTGAATCAACGTCACTAGTATCAATAGTAAAATCTTGTGAACTAAATGCCATTATTGTTTCATCTTCAACAACGGCTGTAATAATATTTCTACTTCCGCCTGTTGTATCACGTACCGAACGACTTACAATTTGTGTCTGACCTGATCCTGCACTCTGGGGTCCAATAAGTACAAAGTCTCCGCCATTATATGTATAAAGTTGTTCGTTACCAGTATCCCACCAAAAATCACCTTGTTTAAGCCCTGTTGGAACTGTTGAACTAACTTCTGCGCCACCTGTTGTGCGCCATTTAAGTCCATCGTAAAATTTTAATTTAGAATTGCCACTATCGAACCAAATCTGACCTTGAACTTTACGTGGAGGTTCAACCTGCCCTGCAAAGTTTTCTAGTAAAAATACAAAGTTTTCGTTTTGTATTTCACCGTAGCCAGCATAGTTTTTACCAACTAGCTTTAAATCGGTTGTTTGGTCAATAGTACCATCTTCAATTTTCCAGCTTCTACTGTTGCTGTATGTGTCTATTGTATATGCCATTCGTTATAACCCCTATGCGATAAATGTATTTATCTGTATTAAGAAAGTACGGTGGTTCGAATCCATGTCCATACCCCGCTTTGATTTTCAAACTCCATGATTGCTCGTTCTGGTGTTAGCCCTGCACTAGCTGATACTGGTAAAAAGTCAACATCTTGTAAGACTGACTCATCACTTGCGTTGCCATCTTTGTCTACACTAATAAACGTTTTACGAACTGCACTAATTTGCGGTCCGCTTGGATTATTAGGGTCGTCAACTAGTTGGTCAACATCAATACCTGTAACTGATGTAGTTGAATAACTTGTGCAATAAATTTTTGCAATCGCTGAGTTTGTTTTGTCTACTGCACTATATAATGTTTCGAGTACAGTTTTAACATTATTGTAAGGACCGTTTGCTGCTAAATTTGCACTAGGATTACTATATCCTGTTACATCTAAAGAAACAATTAACGGTTCTGCTTTCAATTCTTCGTCAACATATCCTTTACTTGCTACTGAATCATCAGGATCAACTGGATCAGCAAGTGAATTTAATGTTTTCTTTCGTAAGCTCAAAGGTGTGCTTACGCCTGTAATTTTTTGGTTATTAATAGTAATATTACCTGTTGACGATATCGATAATGGCAACGTGGTTGATATTGCCGAACCGTTCAAACTGATATTATCAACTGTTAAGTCTTGTAATACGCCAACTCTAATTAACCCTTCTGCATACAATACTGAGTTATGTATTCTATCAGCTGTAAGTGTAGTAATGCCGCCTATTTTAAGTTGCTTTGATGAAGCTATATCAATGTGTTCACTTGATGTCCATGCTTCTTCTGCATTGATCCAGTTAAACGTTTTGTCTCCATCAGTTGATTTTAGGGTAATTCCGCCGCCGTCAACTGCAATATTATTACCGCCAGCATTTCCGTCAGAGTCAGCACCTAATTCAATATTTTTATCATTAACTTGTAGTGTTTCAGCACTAATAAAAGTAGTATTACCGTTTGCTGTAAAGTTACCGTCAACTGTAAGATCGCCTTGAATCTTAGCATCAGTATTAACATCAAACCCTACGCTAGGAGAGTTTGTATATATTCCAGTACGTTTAATTGATGCATTTGCATACAATACATCATCAAATGCATTTCCTCGTTTAACTCTTAGAACAAAATCTTTATTCTTTTGTTGATTTTCAAATGATGTAATATTATTATTCGTGGTCTCAATTCTTAAAGCTACATGTACTGTGTCGTCAACCCCAACTGTTAATCCATTCTCATCTCTAATTGCTAAACTACCAGTTGTACTAGTATCTCTGTCAGTTTTCATAAAGTTAACTTCACTAAACTCTTCGCCACTTACACTAATCAAAGATTGTGTACTTTTTGCAGAGCCTTGCCATGCAAATGCTGTATCAATAGGATTAAATCCTTTACGTATTAACTGACGTTTTGGAATATTAACATCATCTTGATCTATTGGATACCCTGTTATGTTTAATTGTGGTCTAAATTCTGTTCTAGAATATATACCTGTTAGTAGTCCTCCAATATACATGAATAATGCTGTTTGTTCTTGTCCAGTTCTATCAATAACTGTTACTGCTTCAACAAGCGTTTTTCCTTGACCTGCATTATATTGCGGACCAACTAGTACTATGTCAGCGCCGTCATAAAAATAAAGTTTATTATTAAAGCTATCAATCCAAATATCACCTGTAACTAAGTTTGGCTGTGTTTGACTTACTAATGCTCCGGAAGCTGTTTTAAATGTATCACCGGTATAAACTTTTAACCGTTGTTCGGAAGTATCATACCAAAGTTGTCCAACTAATGGAGCTCCAGGTGCGCTTGACTGTGCAAAGTTTTCTATTAACTTTACAAAGTTTTCGTTCATTTTTTCACCAAAGCCTTTATAGTTACGCCCAATTAGTGTAATGTCTGTAGAAGTTTCGTCTATCTGCCCATCTACTAGATCAACAATTAGTTCTCCGTTAGTTTTGTTTATTTTATAACTCATTATTCTCGCCCGCCGTAAATTATATAATTTAGTGTTACTGTTGGTGGCATAACATTAAATGTACTTTGTGGCACGCTGTCCGAATTACCAACTATGCCTCCACTATTATTAAGTCGTTGTGCTATACCAGCTTGTCCTGGACCAGATATACCTGTTTCAACATTAGTATCTGTTGTTGGATCTAATCTATCTTGATATACATAAAACTGGTTATTGTCAGCATCTTGTAAATCATGTTTGTGTTCTGGTATTTGTGCGATGTTAATTAACTTTTCTGCCGCTCCGTCTGAAGCACCTATAACATCTGCAGAGTTAGTTTGCACAACATTTGCATTTGTTCCGCCCATATTGTCTGCACCCATTGGCATTCTACCACGTAAATCAGGTAAACCAAAATATCCTGGTGTTACTTGTGTTGAACCTTTGAAATTGAATCCAATAGCAGTAAATAACTCATTCCATAAATCACGTTCTATTTCTCTACCATCACATATTAACCATCCTATTGGTGCTGTTCCGCCACCATATGGAAGAATAACTCCTGCTGGAGTTCTTGGTAAATCATTTAAGAAAGCTCTTTTTGTTACTGACTTTAATCCCGGAGATGCTAACGAGGTATCATTAAGTAAAAGTAAATCATTGTTGCCTACAGATTCCACTAATGGCTTACCTGTAATAAATGAATTTGATATTTCTGTTCTAAACTTCTTCTGCAACGGTTGCTCACCTGGTGTAAGTGGATCTCCGTTTGCATCAACACCGTTGTTAAAATTAGGATCTTGGAATGCACCGTCATATTCTACAGGAACTACAGTAGTAACATCGCCCTCCATAATAAATGAAGTTCTATCAGTAAGTTTGTCCGAAGATGTTGAACGTCCGTCAATAGTACCTGTTACTGTTCCTGTAATATCGCCAAAGAACCGTTGTGCATGAACAAATCTATACTTGTTTTCCGATGTTCCGATATCTCTAATATTATTATCATCAGGAACAACAGCATTTGTTGACAGTATATTACTAAGTGTTGTTTCGCCTGCAACATTTAAGTTTTTCTTAATTGCTGCGCCGCCAGCTACTTTTAACGCACCGTTATTAATAGTAGTGCTTTCTGTAGTACCATTAACTAGTAAGTCTTGACTTGCTTGTATAGTACCTACAACGTCTAATGCTTGTTCCGGAGCTTCTGTGTTAACACCAACACGCAAGTTTGAATCAACACGTATAACTGTTTTTGTTTGGTTATTATTTCTAACACGAATATCAATATTAGAACCACCAATATTATGTTGTATAATACCAGCTTGCCCTACAACTCCGACTGTTAACTCGCCGTTAATACCGTAATTAATGCCTTGGTTGTTTTGGACATTGATAGGAAATGTTGTTGTACTTGTTACATCGCCTCTTAAAAAGTCTCCTGCGGCAACAACTGAATTATTAACAATTAAACTTTCTGCCTTTTCAGCAGTACCAAAGAATTTAAAGTTACTTAGGCCATCGGAATCAGTATCTCTACTAATAACGTTAAATCCTGGATTAATTAATGGAAATCCTGCGATTGTTGCTTTTGGTATAAACGATACATCAGATCCGGAAATAATACCAACTACAACTCCGTTAACTTCAACTTTTAAAACAGTGTATGAAACGTTATCTTGTCCCACAATTTGATCTGCTCTAGCACCAGTTGCTAAACCTTCTGAGAAACTTGGTCCTACTAGGATCCAGCCACCACCTGTAAATAAGTATAGTTGCTGATTATCAATATCAACCCATAAATCGCCTGTGTTTGCAAATGCCGGAGCACTAATTGACTTTGTAATTCCGCTTGCTGGAACCCAGTTAGTACCATTATAAACAAAAAGTGCTTCTACTAGCGGATCATTATTGTACCAAATTTGTCCTTCTGACGGATTAGATGGTGCAGATGTTGCAGCAAAATGCTCTAATAAGTGTAAAAAGTTTTCTGCAATAACAGCACCGTATGCTGTAGTATTACGTCCTGGTATTTTTAAACTTGTAGTAGTATTAATAGTACCATCTTCAATTGTAATGGTGCCTTCTTTTGAAACGTCAGTGTAACTAATTGTATATGCCATCTAATTATCCCTCGTTAAAACCAGTTAAACTTTGTATTCTTACTGTATAGTCAATCTGTATAAGCCTGTTTAATGATTTTTGTACAGGGTGAAAAATAACGTGTGTAAGCAAGCGACCTGACCCATCACTATCATAGCTCCTTAGTCCTAATTCATCAAATACAAATAAATTCTCAGCATTTGAAGCTGTGTCAAATGCGTCTTGTCCACTTGGTTCGCCGTAATCTAACAAACAAGTTACTAAAATATCAGTATAGTTTGTACCACTAACATGTCTTATTTCTGTTTTATTTCTAGCAGGGTCAATATTATTAACACTTCTATCATCAACAACTTTCGTATAAGTTTGATTATACAAACTTGCATTAACTCCTGTTGAGTTTGGTGTTAAATATGTAATAACGCCAGTTGGGTCAACACTTGTTCCTCCGTTGCCGAAGCTCATTTCATGTATCCACCCTTCACCTGAGTTAGATAAACTCTCTGCAAGAGCTATACTCATGTTCTCGTAATGGATTGCGTTACGTTTGTCTATAATTACTTCGCCCGTTTTGGGGTCATGTATTTTTATATGTCCTTGTAACAAAGTTCCTTGTGTATCTTTAAATATATCAGCCATGTTTGTTTTCCTGTCAGTAGTATTTATCGCGGCAAATTAATTGTCTTTCCACGTAAGAAAGTTGCAATTTCTGTATTCGATTCTCCTAGCGGTTTAAATGTAGAACTTGTATCTTCATCTAATTCACGCCATTCTGTTCCTAGTTTTCTTATTATAATTAGTGTTGTATTTGCTTCCGGAGGTGTCGTTAGACGTACATACGCACCTTCATTTTTATTAACAGCATAATCTGCTTCAATATCAATGTCTGCGTTTGGACTATCTGGACCTTTAGTTACATCGTACACCTTAGTTGGTGTTTTACGTAGTCTTTTACCATTCGCAAATACTTCAATGTTAAGTGCTTGCCAATATTCTTCTGGTATACCGCCTTCGTCAAACGGTGCTTTGTACCATTCTCCAGTTTCTGTTGGATTTTTAACAACATCTGTAAATGCTTCAGGATTGTAAGGTACTAATATTTGTACATAAGGCAAGTATTTTGGCAATACTAAATATTCTTCAGCTCTTAAAGCAGGTGCTGTTTCTTTTGGATTCAGTATTACTAAATCATATGCACCAACTGACATTGTTTCTGTATAGAATTGTATCTCTGTTGTAGTGCTTGATATTTTTTCAAGCTCTCTTATATCTCCTGCTTCATTTTGCATTAATACTTTTACACCAGGTCTAAATCCTGTTCCTGTAACTGTAGCAATTTGATCGTATGTACCAGGAACTCTTACAGGAAACACTGTATTGTTATTAAAACTGTATACAATTGAAGTTGCTGTAATGTCTACCGAAGAGTTAGGATATATTTTACTTGTATCAGTATAAACTCCACTGATTACTTTGAATCTTTCTTCTTCATCTTTATATGGTAAAATACTATCAGCACCTTGATGATAAAATATTGTCTCAGCAGTATATTCATCTTTGACTCCGGTGCCCATAGTACCTCTACGCAACTGTTTAAGTACATTGCCGTCTCTTCTAAAGAATTCAATTCGTTCACCTTCAATGAAAAGCACACCTGGCACTGTAGAAGTTGGTTGTGGTAATCTTTCGTATCCTTCACCAACTTGTATTGATCTGTCGTACCAGCGTAACGGTGCTGATAAGGTATGTTCGTCTTCTGAAGATAGTCTTAAATAAGTAGTTCTATTCAGCATATCTTTGAATTGTCGCCATCCAAATCTATTTGATACCGGAGGTGCTGCAAACTGTATAACATCAACTGTATCATAATCGTTAAGAGGCGTTATAAACTGAATACGTTTTTTGTTTTCTCTTAAAATATAATCAGCAGTCGGTGTTAGTAGTTTACCGTTAACACTAATCCATACAAAGTTTACGCTAATAGCAGCTGAACGCAAGTCAATAAAGTTATTTGTTAAGTTTCTATAATCGTAATAGCCTTTTGTCCCTACAGTCATTTCTGTTTGTTGTACTACTTCATATTTTTCTCGTTCTATTCCAAGTCCGTTATGATTACTAAACTGGTATACCTTAATAACTGTATCAACTGGATACGTTTTATCAAAATATATAACTGCCGGAATTGGTACAATTTCTACATTTAATGTAGTATCTGCATCGTAATTTGTTCCTGCATCTACTACTGTTACATTTATAATACTACCAACTTCATTAACATCAATAGTAAATTGCGCACCAACACCTGCATCAGAACTTGCTGATATACCAGAATCTGTATTATAGCCTCTGCCTCCAGACACTACTGTTACGCTTGTAATTTGCCCGCTTTCAATTACAGGTGTTAATACTGCTGGTATTTGTTTACCGCTAGTATCGATAAAATCGTTTGCTGAATCAAAGTAACCAAATCTATATTCACCACTACTTAAAACAAACACTTTAAGTTCATCGCCCGGTGCTGCAACTCCACGTTGTAAAATAATTGTACTACCTGGTTGCGCATCTGCTGAAATATTTCTATTAAAACTGCCTGCACCTTCATAGGTCCATTCTTGTAAGAATGTAAGTTCTCTGTCGTTTAAGAACACCTTAAGTTCTGATCCTTCAACCGAACCTACTGGAATTTGCCATACTTTCATTTTGTATTCTAATACATCTGTTTCAACAGTAAATGCTTCACTATACCCTGCTGTTAATACATTCTCAGTAACCACAGCTCCTTCAGTTGTTGTAGCAGTAATAATAGTATGATATGATGTTGGTTGCTGTTCAAATGGTGCACGAGATAATTCGTATGCTGTTGAACTTCCATCTGCTATGATTTTATCTATTGATATTTGACTAAATGTTTCAATTGTACTATTAAAAATTCCGTATTGTACTAATCTATTTTCAGGAGGTGTTTCAGCAAATTTAATGTGTGTTACTCCGCTTACATTTTCTAATGTAAATGGTAATACACTTCCGTTAACAGTAACGTATGCACTATTATTTTCACTATACGGAATTGCTGTTTCGTAGTCTGTTGTACTTGCGTCTGTTGTAAAATTACCATAATCAAGTAAGTTTGTACCGCCTAAACTAATTGATATAATTGATATCTTTGCTCCAATAGCAGGAGCTTCATACAATAAAACTTCATTAGTTTTAAAATTAATTGTATACTTACTACTGTCTACTATAATATAATCAATTTTTACAATTACACTTTCTACTGAATACGGACGTTGTGTTAATGTATAAGTTGTAGTTGTTCCGTTGCCTTGGAAACTATCAACTTCAATAACACCTGTTCCACTTGTTGGACGCTCATAAACTTGTAAGTCAAGTGTGTCCATAACCTGCCCAGGGACAGTTTCTTCAGGACCTTTAGATGTAGTAGCTGTAACAAATCCATCACCGTCAACGTTAATATCTTCAGCTTTGATACCAGTAGCAGTACTATATGCAAGGTCGCCGCCTGTTATTGCAGTATCGTATGCACTTTCGTCAATTACTCTACTTCCGTCTGATGTGGCTCTACGTAAAGT
>Ga0209251_1000443_pt1 | contig 37306 bp, 35 predicted proteins | sample SaaInlV_100m_DNA_6_FD_184665 | JGI IMG/M metagenome (GOLD analysis project Ga0209251, IMG submission 184665) | Marine microbial communities from expanding oxygen minimum zones in the Saanich Inlet - Saanich Inlet SI073_LV_10m_DNA (SPAdes) (version 2) | ecosystem: Environmental > Aquatic > Marine... | reverse complement strand
CTTTTCAAAGAACTTGCGTTCAACTCCTGCAAAGCTCATTATATTAAACCTACTATCTACTACTGTCAATACTTTAATTTGTACATATGAATTATATTTGTTTAATAATTATTTTTCCCTTCGAGCAGTTGTTTTTTAATCTGCGGAAGCATCCTTTCAACAGTACGAACAATTACTTTTGTTGTATGATCAAATTCAAGATTTACGGTATCACCCTTTTTCTTTTTGCCAAGAACTGTTTGTTCCAAAGTTTCCGGTATCAGTGAAATTGAAAAGTAATTTTCGCCGACTTCAACCAAAGTTAAACTAGCACCATCCATGGCGATCCAACCTTTAGGGATTAAATATTTCATCCACTCTTTGCCGCAACTTACGACAAGATCACAGTTATTGGGTGTAATGCGGACTTCTTCAATAATTCCTTTGCAGTCCACATGACCTGTTACAGAATGTCCACCAACCTCGTCACCAAAACTACATGCGCGCTCGATGTCAACGAAATTTCCAACCTTCAGCACACCAAGATTTGATTTATTAAGTGTCTCCTGAATAATGTCAAACTCAGCCCAATCTTTCTCAAAACGAACAACGGTCAAGCATACTCCATTTACCGCAATACTTGCACCCTGTTTAAGCTTCTCGGCCAAATCTTCGAGTTGAATCCTTAATCTTCTTCCACCTTGAAGATCTTCCACGACTAATATTTTTCGTATTCCCTGTACAATTCCAGTAAACATGTTTTTCCAATTTAAAAGCAAAAATTAATCCGAGAACCATTTAATTCAATGGTGGTAGTCCCAAATATTTCTGTACCCGTTTTCTAAGCCAGCGAATACTTTCTTCCCTCACCACAGGGATAAAGATAACCAACCCAAGTGCGTCTGTTAAAAGTCCGGGCACAATGAGTAAAGCTCCTCCACACCAAAGTAACAAATCCTCAAAGATTTCTTCTGTAGGAACTCTCCGGTTACGTAATTCACTTTCGACCAGGGTCCATAGTGAAAAATTTTCACCCTGCATGAACCACAAACCGGCCGCGATTGTTACAACACACTGCAAAAATATTGTGCCGAGCGGCATAAAATAAATCAACTGCATGAGCACCCATATTTCTATGCTAGGAACAACAAATAATAAAGTAAACAGGATCCACCACATTTAACTCTTAACTTTTGTTTGTATTGATTGCGGAGGAATAGAATAAGTACATGTCGCGTGTGCCACTGGTTCAGGGTCATCCTGCGAGTAGATAATAACCTCACCTACGATTAAACGTTTTCCCACTTTCATCAGCCACGACTCTCCTAAAAGGTCACGGTGCGGTTCAGGTTTACGTAAAAAATTAATATTCAAATTTGTCGTCACGGCTAAAACTACTCCACCCATTGTAGTTAAAATTGCAGCATACATTGCAGTGTCCGCAAGTAACATCATTGTTGGCCCAGAGACAGTTCCTCCTGGACGCAAGTGGGTATGATCAACATCTAGGCGTAGTCTTGCACGCCGATTTTCACAAGATTCCACGAACATTGGATTTTCGGGAAATTCTTGCTGCAAAAAACTTTGTATTTCATCCGCTGTCATGGTTATGTTTTTCAGAAATTATGATAATTGTTAATACAGCAGGTTTGAAATGGCTTGCTGAAATACTTGAGTTTGATCAACAATACTTTATCACAAATTATGCAAAATATTTATTGATCTTTTCCGTTTCATGAATTCATTGTCAGCACTTAACGCACAGCAAAAGGAAGCAGTTACTACTCTAGATGGACCCGTCATGATTCTTGCCGGTGCAGGCAGCGGTAAAACACGTGTCATTATACAGCGTATTGCATATTTGATCCAGAAAAAGCAGATCTCTCCTCAGCAAATCCTTGCAGTTACTTTCACAAATAAAGCAGCAGAAGAAATGCGGGAGCGTTTACATGAGATGCTCTCAGGGAAACAGAAAGGTATACATTTGAGTACTTTTCACGCCTTGGGGGTGAGTCTGTTGCGTAAATCTATACATCATCTAGGATACCGTTCCAATTTCATTATATACGATACTCGCGATCAGTTTTCAGTGATCAAAACGATAATGGAGGATCAGGATTTTGACGATAGCGGATTGATAGATGCGAAGTCTGTTCATTATGAAATCAGTCAGGCAAAGTCCACGGGTGCTGTTCCGGAAGAATTTCTGGATCAACAGGAATCACAGCAAAAACAATTAGTAGGCAAGATATTTCTGCACTATCAGCAAACAATGAAAGGCTGTAATGCTATTGATTTTGACGACATTCTCAACCTTACGCTGACTCTATTTGAGAAGCATCCGGAGGTCATGGACACTTTAACGGAGCGCTTCCGTTATCTAATGGTAGACGAATATCAAGACACGAACCGCATTCAATATAAACTTCTGCGTCATCTGACAAAACGTCACAGAAACCTTTGCGTAGTTGGTGATGATGATCAATCAATTTACAGCTGGCGTGGTGCGGAAGTAAAGAATATTTTAGATTTTGAACGTGATTTTCCGGAAGTAAAATTTATCCGTTTAGAACAAAATTATCGTTCAACGCAAAAAATTCTAACTGCTGCAAATCAGGTTATCTCCGAGAATACTCAGCGTATGCCAAAAAAACTCTGGTCCGAAAAACATGACGGTGAAAAACTGGATTGGCTTTTAGCAGATACTGAAGCAGAAGAAATGGAAGCAGTGACACGGAAGATTCGCACAAAAATAATGCAGCAGGGCCGACGTTATTTAGACTATTCAATTCTCTACCGTTCCAATTTTCAGTCACGTCTTGTTGAAGAAGCACTCCGTGAGGCAAAAATACCTTATCGGATGTTAGGCGGAACTAGCTTTTATGATCGAGAAGAAATCCGGGACGCGCTGGCATACCTGAAAGTTATTCATAACCCAAATGATGAAGTAAGTCTGCACCGTATAATCAACACTCCCCGGCGTGGAATTGGTAAAACATCGTTGATGAAAGCGAATGAGTACTGTCAGGAAACACATCTTCCTTTGTTTAAAGTAATGAGGGGTGCCAGAAAATATGAAGGTATTCCCAAAGATTCTGCCTTCACAATGGAAATGTTTACAGGTATCATTAATAATTATCAGCAACGTTTCTCCAATGAAAAATTGGGTACAGTGTTCAAGGATTTACTTGATGAAATCGGTTATCTTAGATTTCTTGAAACTCAAAGTGGTGACGTCAAGGCGCGTGAACGCCGTGTGATGAATGTTCATGAATTACTAGTAAGTGTCCGGAAATATGCTGATAAATTTCCGGAAGCAAATCTTCAAAGCTTTTTAGAGCGTATTACGCTTTTTACGCAAAGTGACAACGATCCGGAAACTAAAGCGAATCAAGTTTCCATCATGACTCTTCATAGCGCGAAGGGCCTGGAATTTCCTTTTGTCTTCATGGTTGGTATGTCTGAAGGTGTCTTTCCTAACAATCGTGCCATCGAAGAAGGGGGTGAGGATGAGGAGCGTCGTTTATGTTATGTAGGTATCACAAGAGCGCAGCAGGAATTAACTTTTTCGATGGCTAAATCCCGTAAACGTTACGGAGAAAGCATCAAGCAGGAACCTTCCCGTTTTCTGCTTAACATCGATCCGGAACTGCTCGCAGTTCCAATCATCGGGGAAGCTACTGCAGAAGTAAAAAAGGAACGTAGCAAAGAATCCCGTTCAGCCTTTTTCTCACAGATTAAACATATGGAAGCCAGTTGAGACAGATGAAAATATTTAGACATTGTTTTTACAGGTTTGTATTGCTTATGTTCGGATTGATTTTATTCTCTGGAATTTGCTTTTCACAAACTTTAATAGTAGCGCTTGGAGATTCTTTAACGGAAGGTTTCGGAGTCAGTAAAGAGGAAGCATATCCATTTTTAGTGGAAAAGGAACTTTTTGGCAAAGGTCATGCTGTAAAGCTTATTAATGCGGGAATCAGCGGTTCCACAAGTGCCAGCGCAGCTTCACGGCTCAAATGGTACATCCGATCTCAACCCGATATAATTATTATTGCATTGGGTGGAAATGATGGTTTGCGCGGATTAAGTGTGGCGCACATGAAGAAAAACTTAAGCAAGGCAATTGAGTTAGCTCAGTCTGAAAAAATACAGGTTTTGCTCTCCGGAATGCAGATTCCACTAAATTACGGTACGAGATATACAGAGTCTTTCCGGAAGGTTTTTCATGAATTGGCGGAGTTATATAAACTGCCGATTATTCCGTTTCTACTGAAAGATGTCGGAGGAATTCCAAGTCTGAACCAACCAGACGGAATCCATCCTAATCCGGAAGGTCATCAAATTATCGCAGCGACTGTGCTTAAACATTTAGAACCTCTTTTGCCTGAAATAAAATAAAATCCACCGCGTTGAGCAGTCAAAAAGTCTGACTGTATTTAAAGCAGAAGTGCTGTATAAGCCTTGAAACACAAAGTTCAACCGTACCTTCGCATTGACTTTAGGGCAGCTTGAATCTGCTTTTGCTGGTTGAGGTATGCTCTGTTGCTTGGTGCAAGCACATCAATTGCCTTTTTGCCCATTTCTAGGATTTTCAAGACACCATGATTTGCAAGACTAAGCATTTTACGCTGTTCATATGCGTAGTATGAAATTTGAGCGAATTCTGACAACACAGTTATATCACCGCGTTTTGGATTCAAAAAAGAAGATCTCTTTAAAGCTTTGTGGTATGCAACTATTGCTTTGTTGAAAGTTGGAGTCATGGATGGTCTAGCCGTTAAATCCCGCATCACTAAACGTAAAGTTAATATCCGAAGTGCCTGCATGTGTACCCTAGCTTCCATTAAATAAGGCAGTGGTAGCTTACTGTCTATTTCCTGTAGCTTGGCCACTATCTTCAGCCCGACTGGATGCAGAACTGGTATGCGTTTCATCACTTCAAGTGCCGCTAAAGTTTTACGTACCACAAGAGCGTGTTTGTTCTTAGCGGAATCCGCACCTCCTCCTATTCCTCCAAATAAACTCTTCACTCTGTGTTTAGAAGTCAACTCATCCAACTCATCCATTTGCATTGACATGGTAATGCTTCCGCGGGTATCTTCATCAAGAGAATCAGTATATTCCAGTAATTTTAAAGTTATTTTTATTTCCTGGATAACCATTGCCTCATTTTCATCAACCTCTTCTTCGCCTTCATCATCCGCTTTTATCAAGTCTTTGATTGAGATTACATCCAGATTTACATTTTTTAGTTGTTTTGAGTGAACGACGAGCATATTTTTTTTGTGTGTCGTTATTATTTTTTCCAAATATAAACGGTATGTTTGTCCGGCAATTTGCAAAGTTGCAGGTGTTATGTTTCCTAGATAAATAGTAAGAGTAGCTTGAATCAAGAGGTTGCGGTAAAAGGACAGAGGGAAGTCCCGTTTGTCATGCATCACGCTTCTGACCAGCTTAACCCTTGCAACAGTAGAGACAGGATCACTAGCTATTTTTGAAACCAAAGCCGAAACTTCAGCATTATCTGCCAGATTACCTATGATGCTCCCATCAACGTGAGCCCCCTTAGTACCTGTGTCTGCAGACATAATTGTTTTGCGCATCTTCAGCATAAAGGAAGAATTGCTAAAATTGTTGACGTCTTCAACAGCCTGTAAAATTTGCCTTTGAATTTTTTTAAAATTAAGGCTGGGAATAGGCGTGATCGCCTGTGCGTTGCCCTTAAATGTTTCCTTCAAAATCCCTCATTTCATTTGCAAAGTTGCGCTTTTATTTTTCATTTAATTGTCCTTAAAATTCACTTAAAATGTCTCTTTTAGAGTTTTTGCTGTTTTACAGCAAACTAAAGACTGTATTTTTTTGTTGAAAATTTATCCTCACTTTAACTGTTTTATACCCTAATCTTTAACATGTATCAGCTAAAAACGAAAGATTGGCGTCAGGTTTTGCTCAAAAACAAGTTAGCTTGTTTTTGTATTAACTTGAGCTTTACACATATCTGCAGGTAACGCTATGTGTTTTAACATCGAAATCAACTGCAGTACTCATGCTTTATACACACTGCTTGCATAGTAATGTGGCTGAATCTGCATTAATCCATTTTTTCTATAAGGTCTTTACACAAAAAATAATAGTATTTTTTGTAGTTGCTAACTGCTGGAAAACTTTGTTCATAATTTATAAGGAAGCACTCGACGTTTTTTTTCAGAAGGAGTATATTCATTGGCAAGAGAGAGCACTTCAAGCAGGATTACTTCCATGCATAGAACATGCACTAGCAAACATATTTAATAAAGGTGAACCTCTCATACCCAAATCAGCAAAATACATCTGCATTTAAACGGATATTTTGAGTGTGAACTGTGTTTTACGGATTCTTTGGGTTTACTATTTTTTAGCTGATTAAAACTCATCAATCGTGATTTAAAACTTCCATGTCAGAATATTACTCTCCTGTGAAAATGGGAGGTACCACAGACGGACTACTTGTCTTAAGTAACGGCCGCTTCTTCAGAGGAAAATTACGGGGAGCTCCTGTTGAGGCTACCGGAGAAGTGATCTTCAATACATCAATGACGGGTTATCAGGAAATTCTTACTGATCCATCCTACACCGGACAGATAGTGACAATGACATATCCCCAAATAGGTAATTATGGTGTGAACCCGGATGACATGGAGTCAAAAACCACACACGCTTCAGCTTTGGTTGTACGTGAACTGAGTCAATTGAGTAGTAATTGGAGAGCGACTCAAACCCTGGAGGAATGGTTGATAGAGTGCAGAATCCCTGTTTTAGAGGGTGTTGATACACGTTCCTTGGTTAAGGCAATACGATCAAGCGGTGAATGTTCAGGATTGCTGGTGCCTTTAGATTCTCGTCACACTTTGGATGAACTACGTGAAGAAGCATTGGATTTGCCTTCAATGGTAGGACAAAACCTGGCTAGACAAGTTTCTACCCATGAATCATATTTTTGGCCTTCAGAAGCAAAGACCAAACAGTTTAATATAATTGCCTATGATTTTGGAATTAAATACAATATTCTACGGATTATGAACAGTCTTGGAATGAGTGTAACGGTGGTGCCCTGGAATACAACCGCTGAAGAAGTCCTCGAGATGAATCCGCAAGGTGTTTTCCTGTCCAATGGTCCAGGCGATCCTGCTGCTGTGAATGAGGCGGTAGAAGCAGTTCGAATTTTGCTGGGTAATTTACCAATTTTCGGAATATGTTTAGGTCACCAGATATTATCACTCGCTTTAGGATGTCAGACATATAAGTTGGCTTGCGGGCATCATGGAGGCAATCACCCTGTGATGGATGTTTCAACTAATAAAATTGAAATCACCAGCCATAATCACGGTTTTTCAGTGGATGAAAAATCTCTTCCCAAGAATGTCAGTGTTACACACAGAAATCTGAATGATCAAACCGTAGAGGGTATTGAGTCACTCATTCATCCGGCATATTCTGTGCAGTATCATCCCGAGGCTACACCTGGACCGAGAGATGCCTCGTACCTTTTTGGCCGGTTTCTTGAAATGCTGAAAAGCTGAACCTAATTATCAGCTATTGAGAAGTAATGTAAGAAGCAAATCAACAGTCTAAATTTTAAACCATAAAAAAAGCAAGTGAGGGTAGATGAGCGTTGGTAAAATGACAGGCCCCAAGAAGGCTGCAATTCTATTGCTTGCCTTGGGTGAAGATGCGGCAGCAGATGTGATGAAAAATTTGGAAGAAGCGGAAATACAGCAGGTAGGCTATTATATGAGCCGTTTCACAGATGTTGCTCCAGAAGAATTGGACATTGTACTCGAAGAGTTTTATCGAAATTCGGTGATGGCGTCTGAAGGTGTGAGTATCAATGCCTCTCCTGATTTTGTCAAGAATGCCCTGACGAAAGCATTGGGTGCTGACAGGGCCAAAGAGCTTAATGACAATCTGAGCGCAGGACAGGATGAAGCCGGACTTGAAGCATTACGCTATGCAGAACCTATCATGATTTCAAATTATATCCGTAACGAACACCCGCAAACAATTGCGCTAATTCTTTCATATTTAAAGAATGTGGAACAATCTTCAACCGTCCTGCGAGCACTGCCAGAAAGCGTTCAGGCGGATGTATTATATAGAATGGCGGTGATTGAAAGTATTCCTCCCGGAGTGGTAACGGAAATGAATGAAGTCTTAACCGAAGAAATGAAAACCGCAGGAAGTATGGCAACAAGCGTGGGTGGAGTTGAGCCGGTAGCAGAAATTTTAAATTCCGTTGACAAGGCTACAGAAACCAGAATTCTGGCCAGTATAGAAGAATCAAATCCCGACCTAGCAGAACAAATCAGGGAATTGATGTTCACCTTCGAAGATATGGCGTTGATTGATGTCAAGCAAATGCAAATCGTTATGAAGGATGTTGATCAGGCTGACATGGTGCTTGCTCTCAAAACAGCAAGTGATGCAGTTAGAGAACTTATCTTCGGCAGCATGTCAACAAGAGCTGCGGAAATGGTCCGGGATGATCTGGAAAATCTTGGTCCTGCTAAAATATCGGATGTAGAAGCAGCACAGCAAAAAATAATAAAAGTTGTTAAGAAGCTTGAGGAAGACGGATCGATAGTCATTGCGGGTGCAGGCGGAGGTGACGTCGTCTGATCAATGAATGCTGAAAACTATAAGTTTTCAGTTATAAAAATTCATGCTTACGTTGCAGAGTTCACAGAATTTAATATTAACAATAAATTTGCACGCTGTCATTTTTAGTTATTGAATTTGTATACTACGCAGATCTCTTCAAAAAAGCTTCAGGTTTCATTATTCAATAGTTATAATTCCAGTACAGACCTTTGTTTCCGATAAATATTTGAGAAAAATTTGCCTCTGAAACGGTTTGTTTAAAACAATTATTTTTTAAAAACTTCTTTAATAAAGAGTTTAGCAATGCCTAAAACACTGTTTGAAAAAATTTGGAGCGCACATCTTGTTTATGAACAGGAAGGCAATTCAATTGTTTACATTGACCGTCACCTCGTGCATGAAGTGACATCAGCACAAGCCTTTGAAGGATTACGCATCGCCGGACGTTCAGTTCTGCATCCGGAAGCTACATATGCTGTTCCTGATCACAACATCCCAACCATCAATCAGGACCAACCGATTGAAGATCCTATTTCTGCTCTGCAGGTAGAAACCCTGCGAAAGAACTGCAGAGAATTTGGTGTCACACTTTTTGATCTGGGAGATGAACGTACGGGCATTGTGCATGTAATGGGACCTGAACAAGGTTTAACTCTTCCGGGGTCAACTATCGTTTGCGGAGATTCACACACCGCAACCCATGGTGCGTTTGGCGCATTAGCCTTTGGCATAGGAACTTCTGAAGTTGAACATGTACTCGCTACACAGACTCTGCAACAGCAAAAACCCAAGACAATGCTGGTTCAAGTTGAAGGTCTACTCCCGGAAACGGTAACGCCTAAAGATATTATTCTTGCTATTATCGGCAAGATTGGGACTGCAGGTGGCACCGGTTATGTGATCGAATATGCTGGAGAAACTATTAGTGCGATGTCAATGGAAGGCCGTATGACTCTTTGCAATATGACGATCGAAGCAGGTGCGCGTGCAGGCATGGTTGCTCCTGATGAAAAAACATTTGAGCATCTGAAGAATCGACCATTTGCCCCAAAGGGTGACGCATTTACTGAGGCGGTGTCTTCCTGGAAAGAGCTCAAGTCTGATGCAGATGCAAAATTTGATGTAACGGTTAATTTAAACGCTAATTATGTTTTACCGCAAGTTACCTGGGGTACAAATCCTGGAATGGTAACGGACATTAACGGCAAAGTTCCGGATCCGTCAACAATTGAAAATTCGATGGAACGGAGTTCCGTAGAGCAGGCTTTGAAATATATGGGACTAAAAGCGAATTTACCTATCAAGGAAATTAGCATTGACCGTGTTTTTATTGGATCATGCACAAATTCACGTATCGAAGATTTGCGTTCAGTGGCTGATTATGTTGAAGGCAAAAAAGTTAATGATACAGTTTCGGCCATGATTGTTCCGGGTAGCGGAATTATCAAGCGTCAGGCTGAGGAAGAAGGTCTGGACAAAATTTTTATTGCTGCAGGGTTTGATTGGCGTCAACCGGGATGCTCCATGTGTCTGGCCATGAATGATGATGTGCTAAAACCAGGTGAGCGCTGTGCTTCTACCAGCAATCGAAACTTTGAAGGCCGCCAAGGAAAAGGCAGCCGTACACATCTTGTCAGTCCGTTGATGGCCGCCGCTGCCGCGATTGCGGGACATTTTGTTGATCCACGGACTTATTAGTGAACCTTGAATAAATAATAAAAATGGAAGCATTTAACACTCTTTCCGGAATGACCGCACCACTTGATAAAATAAATGTGGACACAGACCAAATTATTCCAAAACAATTCCTGAAAAAAATTGAACGCACCGGTTTCGGAGTTCATCTTTTTCATGACTGGCGCTACACAGATGACGCCGGAACACAGTCGAATTCAGAATTTGTGCTGAACTTAGCACGTTATCAGGGTGCACAGATTTTGTTGACCCGTGAAAATTTTGGATGTGGATCAAGCCGCGAACATGCTCCATGGGCTTTGCAGGATTATGGTTTTAAATGTGTTATTGCATCAAGTTTTGCAGATATATTTTACAGCAATTGCAGGAAAAACGGTATTTTGGCTGTTGTACTTCAGCCGGAGGAAATACAGTCTTTGTTTGAAGAAGTTGAAGCTAACGCAGGATGTCAACTGACAGTCGATCTACCTCAGCAGTCTGTATGTTCGCCTCTTGGTAAGAAGTTCTCTTTTGAGATGGATGGATTTGCAAAAAATTGTTTGCTAGAAGGTTTGGACGATATTGGCTGGACCTTGCAGTTTGAGGAAAAAATTAAAGATTATGAACAACAGGCCAGGCAGCAAAAACCCTGGTTATTTCTTGATGTGTAATTAAATCCGATTCAGGAATTCATGTCAGCCTTGCGTTTAACAGTACTGATAATTATATTCCCAATATTATTTGCTGCGTGCGGGCGGTCTGATTTAATCAGGATACGCCTGCTCTCTCCGGTTAGTGAAACCAAAAAAGATCACTCCCTTTTCACTGATGAAAGTCTATCTGCCTCCGAAAAAGAAATAACAGTTGCTGATCCAAAAACAAGCGGAGCCGGTGTCTATTTTTTGTTTAAAAGTATCGGTCTTGGTTACACAACACTTACTACAAAAATTGAAAATGAAATCCGCAACTCATCCAGTGCTGCTCTGCTGCTAAAAGAACAAACAACGCTCATAACCAATTTTACCGATTTAGCATTTGCTGTCGGAGAGAACTTTACTCTGATGTGGGGTGCAGGAGTTCTGGCAGGAGGAAGTCTGGAAACTACCCTGAATTATGGTTATAGTGGCGCAACGGATGAAACTCTTAAGCACAAAGAACTTGCGGGGCATTCTGTGTTTTTGGTCTTAGGGCATCACGGTTTTGGTTTCGAAACGCTGTTAGGATTTCGTACAAACTATATCAAGGCAGCATTGGAAGACAGTCTAAGTTCTGCAACAACTCTGAAGACTGCAAGTTCAATCAACTATGAAAGTACTGGCCTGCGATTGACTACAAATCAGGTGCAACTTGGTATAGGAGTTACTTTTTGAATCCCATCAACAGGAGGAAATTTGGGAGGGAAATTAAGCAATTTAAGTCTCGAATATTTTGTGCTGTTGTCATTTATGGCATTTGCGTTTTCCTGTTCTAGTCCTGGAAGCAAAGAAGAATCAACAGTTGCCTCTGCAGATACCACAGTTCCAACGGTAACAACTATTTCTCCTGCTGACGGTACCACTAATAAGGCCGTCACGAGCACAATTTCAATTACATTCAACAAATCCATTGAGCCCAGAAATGTCACCGCTAGCACCTCGGAAAACTGCAGCGGCACAATGCAACTTTCGGTTGATGGTTTCAACAGCTGTATCCCTGCCGTCGTTTCTTATGACAGTTCTCGCAAAATTTACACCTTAACCGCCGGTTCCAGTAGTTCCACTTTAGAGCTTGTTTCTTCAACAAAACATCAGCTAAAAGTTACCACCAGTGTCAAAGATTATTTCAGCATCGCACTTGACTCAGACTATATTTCTGATGGTTTTACGACAACTTCTATTTGCACTTCAGGATGTGCCTGGAGCGATACTGCTGCAACTGGACTGACCGCAGGAAGCGGACACGCGGTTGTCTTTTATTTGGGAAAACTGTGGGTTATAGGAGGTGGTAACGGCAGTTCCGTTTACAGTAAAGTATTTTCATCCAGTGATGGTATAACTTGGACAAATGCAGGAGCAAGTGACGATTTGAGCGGGCGTAATGATCATGCGGCAACAGCTTTTAATGGAAAACTCTGGGTAATGGGAGGCGGCAGTAACGGTAGCAGTCTACTGAATGATGTGCTCAGTTCAACTGACGGAAAAACCTGGACAAGTGTTTCGAGTGCTGCAGCATGGACTCCAAGGTACAAACACTCTCTCTTAGTTTTCAACAACAAAATGTATCTGCTGGGTGGTATAGACAACAGTAGCGCAAAGATGAATGATGTCTGGTCTACAAGTGATGGAAAAACCTGGACGGAAATTACAGACAATGCGACTTGGTCCAAACGTTCCGGACACGCCGCCACTGTTTTCAATCAGAAAATATGGGTTATGGGCGGAGACAACGGCAGTACACTCAGTGATGTCTGGTATTCAAGCACTGACAATGCATCATCATGGACACAAGCCACAACATCCGGATCAACATGGTTGGCTCGTTCGGGACATACTGCAACGGTTTTTGAAGGGAAATTATGGGTCATTGGTGGAAATGCAGACACGGAGTCATTAAACGCCTGGAGTTCTACCGACGGTAGTGTCTGGACAAATGTCGGTGCAAAATCCGGTGAAACTTCACGCAGCGGAATTGAGAGTGGTGTAATGGCTAACCGGCTTTACTTAATTGGAGGTTATACAGGCAGTGTCTACAAAGACGATGTTCAAAAATATGGACCTTGATTAAATTAAAAAGTTCCTTTATTCAGGAACATAATCCGGAAAGAACTTCAAAATAATCAGGAAAAGTTTTGCTCACGCAGTCCGGGTTGTTGATAGTCACAGGTGATTTTCCGCATGCTGCCAATGAAAATGCCATTGCCATGCGGTGGTCATCATAGGTCTCTATTGAAGCTGCTTTTATCTGCTCAGGAGGTTGTATTACCAGATAGTCGTAACCATCCTCAACCACCGCGCCTAGCTTGCGTAATTCTGTAGAAACTGCCTGCAGTCGTTCCGTTTCTTTAACACGCCAATTGTAGATGTTCCGGATAGCAGTAGGACCGGAAGCAAACAATGCAGCAACTGCCAAAGTCATGGCAGCATCCGGCATTTGATTCATGTCTACGTCAATTCCGTTTAAAGATGATCCGGTCAGCTTAACCTGCTGCGGACTCCATTCGACTTTGGCTCCCATTTTTTCTAATACTTCAGCAAAACGTGCATCTCCTTGTATACTTTCAGTACCACATCCTTTTACAGTCACCGTCCCTTTTGTAATTGCGGCTCCAGCTAAAAAGTAAGATGCTGAAGAGGCATCTCCTTCAACAAATATTCTTCCGGGTGATTGATATTGTTGGCGGGGAATCCGGAAGTTCTGATCATTTTTTTGATTCACTTCAACTCCAAAACGCTGCATCAAGCGCAGGGTCATTTCAACATATGGTACAGAAACCAGTTTGTCGATTATTTCAATCTCAACTTCACTTTTCGCGTAAGGTGCGACCAATAAAATCGCTGTCAAATACTGACTGCTGATAGCTCCGCTTAAAAGTGTCTTGCCCCCGGGGAGACCATCGGCAATCACTTCAACCGGAGGACAGTCAGTCCCGTTAAGGCAACGTAAATTAGCTCCCAGCTGCGAAAGTCCGTCGACCAAATCGATTATTGGACGCTCTCTCATACGTGCAACTCCATCTAATAAGAAACGTCCACGCCCCAAAGTCATGGCTGCGGTCAAAGGCCGGATTGCAGTACCTGCATTTCCCAGCATCAAAGTCGCTTCTGATACAGGAATTAATCCTCCTGTGCCTATAACGGAAATGCGGTTTTCAGCGCGATTTTCTTCGAACTCAATTCCAAGTTTTTCCAGTGCTTCCACCATCCTGCGGATGTCATCGCTATCGAGTAAATTTTGAATCTCGGTCTGCCCTTTTGCTAACATACTAAGGAGCAGGATTCTGTTGGAGAGACTTTTCGAACCCGGCAAATTGACAATTCCGGAAATTTCCCGAATTGGAGACAAAGTGAGTTTGTCTGCTAAACTCATGCATTTCCCCGAATTTTTCGTTCAATGTAAAATTCTGCGGCTTTATATGAACTACGCACAAGAGGTCCGGAAGCAACATATTCAAATCCCATTTTGTCACCGTGTAAAGCCAATTCATCAAACTCATCCGGAGGAACGAATTTTTCTACTTTTAAATGTTTTTTGGAGGGCTGTAGATATTGGCCGATAGTGAGAAAGTCAACGCCGACATCACGTAAATCTTTCATGGCCTGCAAAGTTTCTGTGCGGCTTTCTCCGACGCCAAGCATCAAAGAAGATTTGGTGTAGCCATCCGGACAGTTCTGTTTAAGGTATCGCAAAACGTTCAGAGATTGATCATAACCTGCTCGAGAGTCCCTGACTTTTTCTGTCAGGCTCCTTACAGTTTCCAGATTGTGGGCCAAAACAGCGGGTCGTGCGTTTATTATTTGTTGAACCAATTCTGTTTTACCCTGAAAATCCGGCATCAGCATTTCAATCAGCATTTCTGGACAGGCCCGTTGAGTAGACCGGATGCAGCGTGCAATGTGCGAGGCACCCTGATCTGGGAGATCGTCACGGTCAACAGTTGTCAAAACAACATATTTTAAAACCATTTTTTCAACCGTTTCTGCGAGCTTCTTCGGTTCTTCGGCATCAAGCGCTCCAGGATTTTTTGCAGATTTAACTGAACAAAATCTGCAGCCACGAGTACATGTATCACCCATCAGCATGAAAGTCGCTGTGCCACCGTTCCAGCACTCTCCGATGTTAGGACAATTTGCCTCTTCACAAACTGTACTCAGGTTAAGATTAGCAGCGCGTTTTTTAATCCACGAATATCGCTCACCCCCAGGAAATGGGACTTTCAGCCATGGGGGTTTTTTTGCGGATAAAGCAGTCATTGTTGTTGACACGTGATTCTTTACTGATGATTATTTCTAAATTAGCAAAAGTACTCTTTCCTGCCTGACCATTTCACCATAACGGGGAAGACTTCACAATTCAAAACCAATAATTTTGTGGGTAGAGCATGCAGATTAAAATGTTGCTGAAACTTGACAATATCTCAGCTGAGACTCAAATAGCTAAAGGTTTTGACTCAATCCCTTAAAGCAGAAGATAAATTATTTCAGATGACGCTACCTTGACTTTTTTCACATACGCCTTGATACTTCGTTTAAGATGGCAGTGTGGAAATGATTTATTTTGTTACTTATTTTTCATGAATGACTCAATAAAAACAGTACCGGGACATGTTTCAGTAAAATCCTGCTGATTCGTGGTGAAAAGGTAATGCTGGATCGTGATATAGAAGAGTTGTCTGGTGTGGAAACCAAACGAAAAAATGAAGCTGTTCGCAGAAATATAAAGAAGTTTGCAGTTGATTTAATATTAGAAATTTTAAAAATTATGAAGCAGAATACTTGAGAAAAAATTGGTTTTCCGGCGAATGATGTTTAATTCAGAAACATGAAACTGTATCGACCCTAAAGAACAAAATCAATATGCTGAATGAAAAATATGGTTAAAGTGTTGATGAGATACAGCTTGTAAGGTAGGTGTAAAATTGACGATAATACTTTTTTTCAAACTTCACATGAGATAAAAGTACTTAACTTTAATTAAGTATTTTTCAAGAGAACAATTTTCAGTTTACAAATATATGATGAATAATAACAATGATTTTCGTCAATGGGTACCAGAAGATGCGGAGCTTTTCATTCAGCAGTATGCAACGAAGTATCAGCAAATGTCTTTTGATGAACTGGAGTCAAAAGCCTTTGCACTTGTTGATGCACATGAGCAGTTGATGGATCGGCAAAGCATTGTACTTTATGCAGGTACTAATGTAATCAATCCAAAAGCGGCAAAAATGCTTTCATCCAGTATTGGCAGCAGAGCCAGCTTAGGCTATCCCGGAGCAAAGTATAACAAGGGTATGGAGCATGCCGATCAGTTGGAAATCATGTTAATGTCGCTGATGCGGAAATTATTTGACGCAAAATATGTGGAGTACCGAGTGCCCAGCGGTTCGATCGCAAACCTCTATGCATACATGGCAACCACCAAACCAGGTAACAAAATCATGGCTTTTTCAGATTCGGCGGCCGGACATGTAACGCATCATGCCGATGGGGCAGCAGGACTTTACGGACTTGAAATTCATGAGGTTCCGTTTGATTTTGCAAACATGGATGTTGATCCGGAAGCTTTAATGATTGAAGCGAAAAAGGTACGTCCAAAGCTGATAATTGTTGCAGGCAGCATGTGTTTGTTTCCGTATTCACTGGGTGAAGTCCGGAAGGTTGCGGATGAAGTTGGGGCATGGATTTTATATGATGCGGCGCACATGGGAGGTTTGATTGCTGGCGGTGAATTTCAGCAACCGCTCAAAGAAGGTGCGGATTTGATGACCGGTTCGACTTATAAAAGTTTTGGCGGTCCGCCTTCCGGAATGATTTTGACCAATTCCGCGGAATTGGCGGAGCGTTTAGATAAAATTGCTTTCCCCGGCCTGACCGCTAATTTTGATCTCAGCCGTGTTGCGGCAATGATAATAGCGGTTTTGGATTTACTGACACACGGGCAGGAATACGCAAAAATGTGCATTTCAAACGCTCAGGCGCTAGCAGAATTTCTGCATTCCGGAGGATGTGAAGTATTTCAGGTTTCCGGAAAAGGTTTTACGAATTCACAGCATGTTGCTGTTCCAGCCGCAGCTTACGGTGGCGGAGACACAGCGGCAAAGCTGCTGGAAAAAGCTAATCTTCTCACCAGTGGAATTGGTTTGCCTTTGCCGTCGGTTCCCGGGGATTTCAACGCAATGCGTCTGGGAACCCAGGAAATTACACGCTGGGGAATGCGTCCGGAAGATATGGAAACAGTTGCGGACTTCTTCTGCCGTGTGTTAGTCCAAAAGGAAAGTCCGGAAAAGTTGAAATCCAAAATCATTGAATTCCGGAAAGAATATCAAAAACTGCATTATATTCGGGCTTAATGAATTATAATGAAGCTGGTGATTATTACCTGAGAATTAAAAAAAAGCTCAATAAATGTTCGACAGGCCGACTTCTTTTAATAATTCAATTTCAAGTTCCAGCATTTCACGGGCTTCCTCTGCGGAACGCTCATGATCCCATCCTGCGAGGTGCGTGCAACCGTGCGCCAGCAGACGAATAAGTTCTGTTTCAAAATCCCAACCGTTTTCAACTGCTTGTTTCTGGACATGTTCAGCTGAAACCACCAAATCACCTGCCAACGGAACTTCATCTGTGTAGGGTTCTTTCGGAAGATAGAAATCCTCCTCATCTTCAGCATATGGCCATGAAAGGATATCCGTGGGACTGTCTTTGCCGCGGAATTCCAGATTTAACTTTTGGATTTCCGTATCATTAGTGAGGTAAAGCGAAAGTCCTCGTTCATTTATAAACAGGTTTTTCAGAAAAACTGTTAAAATTTCTTCGAGCTGTTTTTGATTTATCAAAACGCCCCAGTCAGAATCACTGCGGATTTCAATCATGAGGCATTTGAGAAGAAGAAAAGACACGCAAATGTGCGCTACGGCTACGGGGATTTTCGGCGGTCTCTTTGGCAGTAGCATTAACAGGTCGTCTTGTAATCACTCTACCCAACGGTTTTTCGCCGCAAATGCAGTAAGGTAAATCAGTTGGGCAAACACAGGGATTTTCCCATTTACGAAATTGGTGCTTGACCATCCGGTCTTCCAGCGAATGGAATGAAATGATGGCCAAGCGTCCATCCGGTTTAAGACGTGACGGAGCCTCTTTCAATAAAATTCCAAGTTCATTTAATTCGTCATTTACAGCAATTCTGAGTGCCTGAAAAGTTAATGTTGCCGGATTAAAACCTGGCTTTTGGAATCGTCGTGGTATTGCGGCACTGACCATGTCGGCTAATTCCTTAGTCGTTTCAAACGGTTTATTCTCACGTTCAACAAGGATGGTACTGACTATTTTACGGGCAAAGCGTTCTTCACCATAATCGCGTAATATTTTAAGTAATTCGTGCATACTTGAAGTATTAACCAGATCTGCTGCTGTGAGGTGTTGACGGTCCGGATCCATACGCATGTCCAACGGACCTTCGTGCATGAAAGAAAATCCACGCTCTGGACGTGCAAGCTGTTCAGAAGAAAGGCCGATATCAGCCAAAATATAATCAAACTGCGGTTCCCCCCAATATTCAAAACATTCGGATAATTCTGAAAAAGATGCTTGCTTCAGACGTATTTGTTCTTTGTAGTTTTTTAGACTCTCTGCTGCTGCGTTTAATGCTTTTGCGTCCCGATCAATTCCATATAAAATTGCCGCAGGAAATTTCTCCAGCAACCTTTTGCTGTGCCCTCCGCCACCGAGAGTACAGTCCAAAATTGACTGGCTCGCCTGCGGTGCAAAATCGACTACTTGATCCGCTAAGACTGAGATATGTTCAAATTCAATTTTCATTTAAAGCGAAACATAGTTTTAGCCGCGGAATGATATGGGTAAAATTTATGGTACGCAATATTATCGGTGAGTACTAAATCTTTAAAAAGGAAATGAGGATTGAGTACATCTTTTTGGCTAAACATAAGATTAAGTATAGTTACAGCAAGTTTTTCCGGAAAGTTCCCGGACGTTACCAAAACAGGATTCGATGCTACTGCTGATAATGTTTCAACTTGATATGAAATAGTGTTAGCAGGAAGTTTTTGAGGTTCGAGCCAGGGATACTCTAATTTCAAGTCCTGAATGAGTTGCTGGTCCAATGATAAAAGCCGGATTCCCGCAAATTGCTCAAGCCAGTTGTTGATTTCACTTAAAGGTGCAGGACCGGTAACGACCAGAACTTCTTCAGAGAAACCATCTGTGAAATCCGGGATACTGCTCCTGTTGAACCAGTTTATTTCGCTTTGGGGTGCTAACTTTTTCCAGAGTTGCGCAAAATGAAGCGAATTATCATGTACTAGTAGAGTCTGTGTACTTTCGAGTGAAAGGAATGGCCCCGGAACTGTGCCCAGAACATACAGCCAATTCTTCCAGAGTACAGACAAAACACGCAGTCCAGAATGTTTTTTTAACTGTTCGTGTGCGGTTTTTGCGTCAATGATTGCCAGAGAAACCCTGTTATTTGCGAGTTGTGTCAGCCGGTTTTTCGCTGAAATTTCAGTTCGTGTTGCAATTTCAGTAGTACTGTTTTTCTGTGAGTAAGCCCAAAGTCTGGATAATTCAGTTGCAAAAATATATGATCCAGTGTCTTGTGCACCAGTCAGGATTATGTGTTGTGGCTTGCTCCATAACGTACCTGAAAATGAGCACAGCCATAACAGAAACAATATTTTTATCACAATTCTATTCATCGTATTTGCTGAGTTACTTTTGGCATTCTGAACAATAAAATGTGCTTCGTTGCTGCTGTACTATGCGTAAAATAGGTACACTACATTCCGGACATGGCTGATTGTTTTTACCATAGACCTGGAGAAATTGCTGGAACTTTCCGGTTTTGTCATCAACTCTACGGAAATCGGAAATAGTGGTCCCGTTATTCTTAATAGCTTCTTCCAGTATACTTTGAGTGTACTTAATGATTTTAGTCCATTCTTTTTTAAGAAGCTTTCCGGCTGCGCGTTGAGGATGAATTCGTGAGCGAAACAAAATTTCTGAGACATAAATGTTGCCTAGTCCTACCACTATCTTTTGATCCAGCAATACAGTTTTAATTTCACGTTTGGATGATAGCATTTTCTTACTGAAATAATTGCTATTCATTTCAGCAGAAAGTGGTTCGATTCCCAGCTTGAGCAATGACTTTGAATCGGCCAGTTTGTCATAGACTTCCAAAGTTCCGAAACAGCGTATATCGTCAAATATCATGACCCGCCCGCTTTTTAAGTGAAACCAGACACGATTATGTTTAGTCGGTTCCGGAAGAGGATCACTGATTATGAATTTGCCAGTCATGCGTAAATGAGCAATTAAATATCTTTCTGGTTGCAGATGAAAAATTAAAAACTTGGCGCGGCGTGTGACATCCAGAAATGTCATTCCGCATAATTTTTCCTGAAACGCGTCAAGGTCTCCCTGAACTATCGGATTTTTACGGAATATTTCAACGGATAAAATTGTGTCTCCACAGATTTCTTCACGTAATTCTCTAACGACTGTTTCGACTTCTGGTAGTTCCGGCATTTATCTATTGTTCGGCTTAAATGGTTTGTCTTTATGAACGGTATTCTAACTGAGTCAGATTCGACTCTCAACCACTTTCAACAATTCAGTAGTTTTAATAAGTATTTTTACAAAAATAAAAGGGAGATTAATTTAAATATAAGCTACACTGACCCTATTTAAATTCGGACTCTCAAAACTTGAAATGACTCCATCCGGAGGATAGTAAGCTATTAAGTTTCAGTACCATAGAGTCCAGTTTAATATAAAGAGACAGGTTGAGCGTTGTTCTTGAGCGGAATCGAATCCGGCATTTTATTGCTTGTTTCCTTTAAAATCAGCGGGTATATATTTTTCAGAGAAGAAGTGGAATTACCCAGTTTTATTATGTATTAATAAGTTATATAAAGTAGCTATATCCCAAGGAATTGAATTGACATCAAGTATTAAGGGTTATACTGTTGGGGAAAAATCTTTTTATTTTAGGAATTATCCTGTAAGGTTAAAAAAATACTGCTTACTATTTGAGAGAAAGAATGGCTGTTGGATGGGCCCGTGAAGGGGCGGTACAGGAGCAAATTGATGCTACAATAGCTGATGCGGTTGAGTTGGCAAGAAGTCGTTTGACTGAAGGGGAAAGTTCTATTCATTGTGAAGAATGCGAATCGATGATCCCGGAAGCAAGGCGCAAAGCTGTGCCCGGAGTCCGCCTGTGCGTTAAATGCCAATCAAAGGTGGAAAAAAATCAATCCTCGATCAGTTATTTCAACCGCAGCGGCAGCAAAGACAGCCAGCTCAAGTGAATGGATCCGGCTTCTTGCTGATTAAGAACGTATTTTCCCCCAGGGTGTGCCCCTAAGTCGTTGTCCGGCCAGCCACCAACCCAATATTCCGCAAATGAGTGCTGTAGCAATTGGTGTGGTTAACCAGAGAAGCGGATCTAAGCTCAAAGTTAAATTGGTTTCCACTACAGGTGCAACATATTGACTACCTAAAAAAGCTGCTGGATCGTCGCTTTTTTGGAGTCCGTTTGGTAGAGAAAATTTTAGAGTTGAAAGTCCTTGTGCGGCCAGCCAAGTCAACAACACTCCAAGCGATCCACCTATAAATCCTTGAATCGCAGCCTCAGCGGAAAGCTGTTTCCGGACATGTTCACGGCTCCAGCCGATAGCACGGAGGACAGCTGCTTCGCGTTGCCTTTCGCCCATTGCTCCACGTAAAAAGACGATCAAAAGTAGTAACGCCAGGACTCCCGCAACAGAGGTAGTTACTTGCTGAAATTGTCCGGTTAAACGGGAAAGTGTTCCGAGCAGTGACAAAAAAGAAACGGCGCTGACTACACTGGAATTCTGGATTATTTTCTGGATCGAAGCTTTGGCAGAATCAGCTGTTGATGGATCGGAGACACGCAGGAAAAGCTGATTGACATGACCGTCTTTCATATTTACCAAGCGCCGCGCTTCGTTGATGTCCAGATAGAAATTGGCAGAGGCGATTTGACTGCCTTGCCTAATATCCACGATTCCACTTATTGTAAAAGTCGTACTGCCGATCTTGATAGTTTTTCCGGGTTTCAGACTATAAAACGCACCATAATGCCGTTCTACCAATGCTTCATTATTTCCCGCTTTTGGCAACCGTCCTTTTATCAGCCATTCCTTGACTTTCGCGGGGCCGATCAGCTTTTCTGGATTTTCGTTTTCGTTCTGATTTCCGGAATTGAGCGGAATTCCACTAACGCTGAAAAACTTTCCAGGTGCGAAATTCCAGAGCAAAACTGTTCCCATGACTTCGGTCACACCTTCAATTGTACGCAGAGAATTCCATTTTTTTTCCGCAATTGGTTGGGCGGAATAAGGAATCATCAGTCCCATAGTTTCAGGCAGCGCGGATTCTGTCGTACCTTGCTGAACAACCAAATCTGCAGCCAGATTTTTAAACGGCAGTTGCGCCAATGACTGAAAGCCTTCACCGAGAACAGGCAGCAATATCACCATCGAAACCGCAAGTCCGACTCCGCCAACCACAAAGATTGAACGACCCCAGCGATAAAGCAATTCCTTGATTAAATACGTGCCGTGTATTTTTAAAGGAGACACTTTAATTTTCTCCAAGTTTTGCTTCAATCACTGCCCTAACATCTCCGGCGGACCATTTTCCATCAAGTTTCATCGGACTTTCTGAGGCAACCGGAAAGTTTTCGAAAATGACTTCCTGTCCTTCAAGTGTGTGTTTGAATTCTCCATCTACAAATATTACAACCGGAATATGTCCCTTCATTCCGGAGGCTTTTAGACGGGCTTTCCCGGCTTTTGTATCTGCGTCTATCTGTTGTACAGTGACTTTGTCACCAAAATTTTTCAGCATTTCAAGTGTTTGTTCAAGTGCACGTCTAATCGGCCAATGGTCAAGGGCTACGATTTCAACTTCTACAGGTGAAGCTGCCCAAATGTTTGGTGTGAAGCTGACACTTAAAGACAGCATTACAGCAACTAAAATACTTTTAAGATTAATTTGTTTCATCAGAAATTTCTCCATTACTTAAGTGAAGGCGTTGTTCCGCCTGTTGTGCGATTTCAGTATCATGGGTTACAACCACCAAGGTTGTTCCGTATTCCTGGCTGATTTTACGGAGCAGTGACAAGACTGTTTTTCCGGTTGATTCGTCTAAATTTCCGGTGGGCTCATCTGCGAGCAAAACCCGGGGACGATGAATTAATGAGCGTGCAATTGCGACGCGTTGTTGTTCACCACCACTGAGTTGGGCAGGGCGGTGGTTCAGCCGATGTCCAAGCTCTACTTCTTCAAGCAACCTTTTCGCTAAGTCTATGTGTCCTGCTTGTTTTGTTTTTTCTTCAAAGGCAACTGGCAGGAGCACATTCGCCAGAGCATCTAAAGATGGAATCAAGTGAAATCCCTGAAAGACAATACCAATCCTATCTCTCCGGACTTTGGCTAATTCTGATTCAGAAAGTCCAGCCAACTCCACACCGTCAATTGAGACAGAACCGCTGGATGGTGAATCCAGTCCTGAAAGCAAACTCAAGAGGGTGCTTTTTCCTGAACCTGAGCGGCCAACAATGGCACTCATTTTACCGGCAGGAATCGTAAAAGAAAGGTCCCGCAGGACACTCACAGTATTGAACTGCTTACTGAGGTTGGTGACTTGAACAGCATTTGACATAAGGATCTTTCTGTTTTCTGAATGTTAGAGATAATATCTGTCTTTTCTCAATTTTGCTTTAATAATAATTTATTCTTCGGCTAACCAACGCCACGGATAAGGACGTACCATTTTAAATCCTGCTAGGACTGCAGTCGAAACAGCGGTTAAGACAGCTAAAAACCAAGCTAATGCTGAGGTCAACATAGGCATTTGAATTGGCGCGACCAACATTCGGGTTCGGTCAAAATCTGTTTCTGGTAAAAAATGTGGACTGGGACTGATTTCCCAAGAAAGTTCCATTGCCAGTTCCACATCACCAATCAATGCAATTCCTAACCAGGAGAACAAGAGCCCCAGCAATCCTCCAACTCCGGACAAGATTGCAGTTTCAAGTGATAGCTGACTGATAATTTGGGGCCGTGTCCAGCCCACAGCCTGCAAAACTGCAAGGTCTCTGCTGCGTTCACTAATCGCAGTAGCGGTGCTTCTTGCCAAAAGCGCTAAAGCGAGCAACGCGACGACTGCTGTAAAAATCACACTCATTTGATCTGAGAGAAACATCAGATCTTCCAATTCTTCCTGGATCGAAATTTCACTGGAAACTATCGCTTTTTCACCCAACATTTTTTCAACAGAACTTGTTACAGTGCCCAAATGACGTTGATCAACTTCGAGAAAAAGTAAATTTACATCAGTCTTTGTAAATGGATAAAGATCGATAATCCATGGGGCATTACTGGCGAGAAGTTGTGCTTCCGCAAGTGGCAAGTAAATATCTGCACGCATAATATTACCTGATTTCGGTGTATCTACTGTTCCCGAAATGCGATAGCTCTTTCCTTGTAATTCTATTTGATAACCGGCCTTCAATTTATTCTTTGAAGCAAAATCACCATCCACCAATGCTTCTACCGGCAGAACTTTCGGATCGAGCGGCTTTCCTGAAATTAATTGTGAATTCAAACCAGGGATTCCTGAAGTACCTTTAGAGTCAACTCCCAAAAGAGACTGAAATTTATTTGGAGACAAGTCCCACAAAAATACTGCTCCAGTGGTCCGGATGACTCCAGGAAGGTTACGGATTCTCTCAACCGCATCTGCGGGAAGCTGCGCGGTGGGGTGTGGAAAAACGAGTCCTTCCAGCTTCTTCGGTATGTCTCCGGAAAGCTGTACGACAATATCCGCACCGACATTTTCAAGTGGAAGCCGCAATGCGTCTGATGAAGCGTTGCTGATAGCGGTCAGCGTTACTGCCATGAAAACTACCAGTGAAACGCTGACCAAAGTGACTGTGCTTCTGCCGAAGCGATAATAAAGCTCTTGTTTGAGGTAATGAAGTCTACTCATTCCGGGTAAGTTAAAGTTGAAATATTTTAGCCTGATTGTTGTTATATGAGAATTAGACTAACAGAAGAATGTGAAGGAATTTTGAAGAAAATTTGGGAAAGTGGAGGAGAATGTGGATTCTACTAATATCAGTAAGTTTTACAGATAAAACGTAGATCATGTTTTTTTCAGACACTCCTCAACAGCTTTTCTGTCTTGAGAATTGAGCATAAAATCTTCTTCAAGAATGGACAGTGTCTGCTTGGGCAAGATTGTACCGAGTGTTTTTGGAGCATCAAAACCGAGCAAAACTCTGATCAAACGTCGGAAAACTTCCAAAGGTGTTCCTGTCGAACTTTCGCTTAGTTTAAGCTGTTTTATTATACCTTCCGGTGCTTGGAACCGGTGCTTTTCTTCATTGAATTCTAAAGGTAAATCGTTGTTATTGTAATAACCATGTGGCAAAAATTTTAATCTTGCAAAATTGTGCAGTAATTCTTGAGTTGTTTTGCTTTTGGATAAATCCTGTTCGAGTTCGTTTTCAATACCTTCCCCCGGTTTAAAGGAATTTTCCATTTTGTTCAATAATGTGAAAAAAGTGTGAGTATTTGTCAACACCTGATATATCATTTTTCCCTGCGAGGAACTCATTGTTTTGCAGGTTTCATTTATGGCTTTCATTTCAAAAGGCGGAAAAGGATCATAAGCAGATTTTTTATGGCCTGTAGAAAACTGCGAGGATTTGCTCGATTTAGCTGATTTGCGTGACGTGGATTTTCTCTGTAAAGGAGCTGGCTCTGTTTTTTCAACTTCACTTGCGATTTCTTCTTTCTGGGCAGCAGCTTTTATTTTATGGGCTAGAATTCTGACTCCAACTGGTTTTAGCTCTAAGTTCAGTTCTTCGACAAAACTCTGTCCATCCTGTGTGCCCTGTCCTAACATTTCATCAAATATCCAATTCAGTTCCTCCACTTGTTCAGTACTTTTCAGCAGATTATTTCCTGAAAATGCTGTATCACGTTTAAGCAAAGCAATTGACTGCTCGTACAAAACTGCGGAGTCAAGCTTTTGCTCGCGTAGTTTTCTGAGTTCAAGCCACATTGATTCGATTTCCTTGATGGATGTTTTCAGTAAAACACATGTCTGGGTGACACTGCCAAAAACCATTGACGCAGCAGTTAATTTAGTGTTTCCATCATATGCTTTCTGCAGGTAATTATAAGTTTTCCTCGAGTTCCAATCTGAAGCATCCGAAAGTGTTTCAACAAAACCTTTTATTTGTTCACAATACCGCAGCATCTCCTTTTTACCTTCTTCCAGCAAATCAAGCGCGTATAACATCCCCTCAGTTATTGGAGCGTCAAACAGCTCAACATCCTTTACGTTTTGATGCAATTGGTTAAGTTTCTGAGTCTTGGATTCAGCAACTCGTACGCCTTTCTCCAACATACCTTTAATCAAACCCAGGACTTTAAAGAGGAAAGGGCTGGTGATAGTTTGTGAAGAGGCATTGTGATAGATTTTGCCAAAAGAGATGGAAAGGTTTTGCAGTATACCAGTTACCTCACGTAACGTTTCTTCAACACTGCCAAATGTCTCAATAAACTGTTGTAGATGTTCCAACTCCTGTGTAGCATTATCGTGGAATTCAGCTATGCTTTCTTCAATGCCTGCATTTTCTTTTTTTTCTTTGAGATCATTCAGATGTTTATGGAAAAATCCCAGAGACTCAAAAGGGATACGCAAAAGATACATACGCAGCAGCATGTCCGTACGGGATATTTGGTACAATTCCAGTTCCCATTTCGGAATATTCTTTGAGGACGAAATTTTGATATTTTTAAGTTTTCGCTCAAAACCTGAAAGTTTTTCCAGAAGTTCATCCGGCGTCGACGTTTGCGGGGCAGTTTTTTTCCCAAGAGCAGTATTCAGAGCCTGCTTTTCCAAGCCTTGAATGCGGTTTACACTTTGGAAAAATTTATAGACAGCTTGAACCTCTTCAATAGTCATTGGAGTATCAAAACTGCTGAAATTTTTATTATTCAGGAGAGTTCCGGCTAGTGGAGCGGCGTCAAAATAGAGTTTTTCTACTTCCGTTTTTGCTGAATCATCAACCGCTGCGTCAATAGGCAAAGACACCCATTTACCCTGTTGGTGACCGTCACGGATGCTTTTTATTTTTTTAAGGGATAATTCGATGGCTTTCCCGGGGGAAAATCCAAGTGGTTCTGTACCATAAAATCCCTGATCCAGACTTAGATGGATACAATCCACCTGACGCTGTATTTGATTTTTCATTTTCAAAAAACGATCAGCCTCTCTGCTGAAATGTTCGGGACTGCGGCATTTTTCATATAGCTCTTTGTTGGTCCGGTTTATATCTGCCAGCATAGAGACAATACACTCTGGTTCACCAGCTTGAAAAATCCAGCGGTTTTCTTTGCCAAGAGCAATATGAACAAACTGAGTGATATCTTTTGCTTGTTTTAGAGCCCCCTGAATTTGAGAAACCGGTTTCCTCTCTGCCAGTAAAGAGGATTGGGCATGTTTTAATTGCTCAAGTGTATTAGTGGACATAAGAACATCTCCAAGATATAATGAGTTCAGTTAATAATTTATTTTTCTTTGTGCTAACAAACATTTCGGCTCAATGGTAGCACTTAAAGGATTATAAAGCAGCAGCGTTTAAAGCACTTTTAATTAATACCCCCACTAAGAAAAAGGGGATTCCAGCATCAAAGTATGAAATCAATATTGGCTAGTATCTCACAACCTAAAGAGATTCAAAACTTAAATTTAAAAGAGTTGACCCAACTGGCCGCAGAATGCCGACAGAGAATTATTGAAGTCACCAGTCAACGAGGTGGCCACCTGGCTTCTTCACTGGGCACAGTTGAAATCACAGTTGCTTTGCTAAAGAATTTTGATTTTAGCTTAGACCGAATTGTCTGGGACGTTGGTCACCAGGCTTACCCTTATAAAATTCTGACTGACCGCAATGAAAATTTTGATTCGCTGGGTAAAGCAGGTGGTATTAAAAAATTCCTCTCTCGAGATGAGAGCAGCTATGATCATTTTGGTGCAGGGCATGCTTCCACCTCAATTTCATCTGCGCTCGGAATGGCTATCGGACGTGATCTTCAGCAAAAGAAACACCACGTAATTGCTGTAATTGGTGATGGAGCTATGACAGGAGGTTTAGCCTTTGAGGCTCTGAATCATAACGGTTCACTCGATAAAAATATGCTGCTTATCTACAATGATAACGGTATCAGCATTGATCCAAATGTTGGTGCAATTTCAAAATTGCTGACTCGCTTTGCCTCTTCCAGATTTTACAACAGTTTCCGTGATGAAACTCTGGAGTTCGCCGATAAAGCTCCTTTCTCTGAACGACTTGGTCTGAAAGCTACTTTACAGAAATTACACGATTCTGCAAAGAGCTTTTTTTCTCCGCCAAGTATGCTTTTCGAACAATTAGGCTGGCGTTATTTTGGCACAGTTGATGGTCATAACCTCTCTGATTTGCTGGATTTAATCGATCATGTAAAAGAACTGGATGGACCAATCGTGATTCATGCAATCACACAGAAAGGCAAAGGTTATGCTTTTGCGGAAGAAGATTCCCACAGATATCACGGAGTAAGCCCTTTTGAACCGGTCGATGGCAAATTTATCAAGAACAAATCAAGCGGGAATGCTATAAGTTTTTCTCAGGTTTTTGGTGACAAACTTGGAGAATTAATGGAGCGGGATGAGAAGGTTGTGGTTGTGACTGCTGCCATGTTGAGCGGAACTGGAATTGTTAAACTTCAACCGAAATATCCGGATCGTGTGCTTGATGTAGGAATTGCGGAAGGACATGCCGTAACATGTTCAGCAGGACTTGCCACCACAGGAAACAAACCTTTTGTTGCAATTTATTCAACCTTTTTGCAGCGCGCACTGGATCACATTATTCACGATGTGGCGATTCAACAACTGCCTGTACGTTTTATGCTCGACCGGGCAGGATTTGTAGGAGCGGATGGTCCGACACATCATGGTTTATATGACCTGACTTATTTGCGTATGATTCCCAACATGACGATCATGGTTCCGCGAAATGGAGCTGAATTACGAGGCATGATGGAACTTGCCTGCAATTACGAAAAAGGTCCATCCGCAATTCGTTACCCAAGAGGGAATACTGCTGAGCTTGATGAAAAAAAGAGTCCGAAAATTGAATTAGGCAAAGCACATATTTTGCGTAAAGGCAAAGATGTTGCGCTGTTTGCAGTGGGATTGATGGTTGATACTGCAGTACTGGTGGCGGAAATTCTCGAGTCAAAAGGATTTTCGACAGCTGTTATCAATGCCAGATTTGTTAAACCTCTTGATGAAAAGGTGATTGTCCAGTTTGCCCGAAAAGTAAACATGCTGGTCAGTCTGGAAGAAAACACAATACACGGAGGTTTCGGCAGTGGTGTGTTGGAAACTCTGAGTGAGAATGGAATTTGCGTACCGACTTTACAGATTGGAGTCCCGGATCGTTTCATTGCGCAGGGTTCTCCGGAAGAACAACGGGAGTCTGCGGAGTTAAGTCCGGAACAAATTTCTACGCGTATACTTGAAAGACTGCCTGCGCCTGCAGAGAATCTTAACAAGAAAAGAAGTGACATGCATAAGTTGTCCGCCTGAGAAGATTGCTGATTATAAAATAGTTTTTAAATGAATTTTATTAAATTAAAAATTTATTAACGACTGATTTTATAGCTAATTAAATCTGTAAAACACGAAGCAACCAGTTTTATCATGTAGGCAGAATTACCGCTTTTTGACAGTGTTTACTAAAATGTACGGCTCTTGCATTTATTGAAGTGCTGAAAGTTTTAACAGGAATCCAGGCAAAGAATTCCGTGAAAAAATTGCGTCAACCATTTATTGAAGGAAATTTAACATGTCAAACGATTTACTGAAACAGTTGGAAGGTAAAATCAACGCAGCGATTGAAACCATCGAATTGTCACGTATGGAAATTACTGAACTGAAAGAACAAAACGATGAGCTGGAAAACCGTTATGTAGACTGGGAAGATAGACTGTCTGCTTTGATTGAAAAATTTGAGCATCTCGAAGATGGAGAAACAGTTGAGATTGAAGCAGAAGTAGAGGTAGCAATTCAGAAAGTCGAAGAAGAAGAAATTATGGACGTAGTAGCTGAAGCTGAAGAAGACGCTGAAGAAGCTACTGCAGATGAAGACGTAGAAGATATTTCAGCTGAAGGTGATGAAACTGAAGGTTCCGTTTTTGGAACCAGTCCTGACTCATTCACAGAAGCTCCAGAATCTACTCAGCATTACGCATGACGCAGAGTCCGTATTCCGGATCATCTAGTTTTTTCTGCACAGTTTTATTGCCTGCACACCCATTTGCGAAGAATATGTTAATTCAGCTTCTTCGCAAATCACTTCCCTTGATATTTATAAGCTTGTTTTTCGGCGGACTGATTTCCCCGCCATTACTTCAGGCACGCCCATCGGTAGGAGTTCTTTCTGTAAATATTCACTATCCCTCAAAGGGACTGAATTGGCTGGGACTTTATCTTCAGGAAGAGCTTTCCCTACAGTTACAACTTGCTGATCGATTTTCAGTCATTTCACCGGATTCTATGTACCACTGGAATCGGCGTCTAAATAACTCCGGTCAGTTGAAGTCAAGTTCTACTGAATTTATAAATTCAGAAATTTCACAACTAAAACCAGACAAACTTATTACATTATCCATACAGAAAGTCCTCAACAAACTTTCTGTCACTTGGAGTATCCATAGTTTCGGAGAAACGAACTCCTTTCAAAAAATACAAAACATTCATTCCTGGATCACTCCGGACAAACTGATTGACTCTCTCTTGCAGGATCTTAAAAAAGGAGATAAATTATTCAGTGATCTTACATATTTCCCTTTAGGCTACACTTGGGAAGGAATTCGGAGTTTTTATCAGTGGAGGCTCAAATCAGTTCCAGCAACCAATTCTTCTGCTTGGGAAGAGCATAAAGGTGAGTTGGAGGCGCTTATATTGAGTTACCCTTCTATGGCGGCTTCAATCCGATATTACAGAGCAGTTTTACTCATTATCGAAAGCAGCATGATGCGGCCAGCCCATGTTCCTTCTTTGAATTCCGCTGAAACAGATATTTTGGCGGTTATGAAAGTTCATCCTGGAAATAGTGCACACCACAGCTTACTCTCCCTTTTACACTACCTGCGTAAAGAACCATTATTTGCTAAACAGCAGGCAAACATTGCCAACAAGATTAATCCCGGAAACGGTTTGGCTTTAATCCTTTATGGTCTTACTATTGGAAAAACCCCTCAAGCAGGTGCCTCATACATTAAAAAAGGACTCCGGCTTTATCCTTTTGTAGCCGAGCCGAGCCCATACGGTTGGCAGCCTTATCACGTACTTGTAAAAGATTTAGAACCGTGGCTTATTGCATCAATTTCTCAAAATGCAGCGAATTATGAACAGTTGATGCAATCTGGAATGGAGAGTTATAACTCACGACTCTGGTCAGAAGCACGTCAATCTTTTGAAGATGCGTCTGTTCTTGAACCGTCACTTCCCGAACCGTTGCTAGGGCTGGCACAGCTGAAATTGGCCCAGCAGGATTTGCAAACTGCATTCTCACTACTTGCTAAACTGAGAAAGAAATTCCCCAGACATGTTGAGATAAATCTATATTTGGGTTATGCTCACGAGAAATTAAAACACCACGAAAAAGCCGAATCTCTGTATCGTGAAGTGCTTCACCTGAATCCGGAGCACCATAAGGCACTACTGAGGCTTGGAGCAGTTCTTATCAAACTTGGAAAACGGGAGGAAGCTCGTAGTTTTTTAGAAAGTCTTACTAAAAAATATCCGATGTACACAGTTGCCTGGTGGAATCTTGGAATTATCTATTATCAACTTGGAGAAATTGAACTGGCAGAATCCGCATGGGAAGAATCTCTACGGCTTGAGCCGGATAATAATCAAGTGAGGGTACGTCTTGAACAACTTCGGGCAGAATTGTTTTGACGCCTAGTCTCACTTAATTATTATTTATTAATATTTTTCATTTAGGCTTCACTATTGCAACTTTAGATAATAGCTGAGTTGTTTATGCTGATAAATAATTGTTATTCAGGAATACATCATAATATAAATTTTATTTATAATAATAATAACAATAGTTTATATAACGTGTGGCAATCATTGACTGTAGACATATAATCCTCGTCGAGGAGGTATATTTTGCAATTGAAGATGCGCATAACGACGATAGCAAATAAAGAAGTTTAGCTACATATCTGTAGCAAACTGTCTGAAGATTCATTGTATGAGTTTGTTTTAAGAATTCAGTTAACAAACTAAAATGATAAACTGTTTGGAATAATTGTTAATATACTGTACTTTAACTTGAAAATAATATATCATACTTTGATTTAGAGAACAAAAAAATTACTTTTCAATTTTTAGTCCATAGATTCTCACGCGGGACGGTGCAGGAGAGTCTACAAAATCAATCAGAACAGAAGTAGGAATTGAACATGAAAAATATAATAATTTTACTAATATCTGTCTTTTTTTCTGTCCAGGTTTCAGCTCAAACCCAAGAAGTTTTACCGACAGATGAGACTTCCAAAACAAATTTGGCAGGCCAATATATTTATGCTGATTCGTACTTTAAGAAATCCAAGACAGGTGTTGCTTTGAAGAATGGACTCATGCTTCCTTTCTTTTACGGGTGGCGTTATGTAGTCTACAACACAGAAAAGTTTTTTATTGGTGGTACTGGATTTACAGGTCAAACTGGTGGACCAACTGAAACTGGAACTATGTCACTTGGTGGATTAACGGCTGGTTATGATTTTACCATATTTGATGACATTTATGTGGACTGGGGCTTAACAGCTGGAGGTGCGGGTGGAAAATCGAATGATGGAACTACCACCACAGATGAAGGTGGTGTGTTCGTAGAACCGTGGTTTGGATTTAATCACAAAATTGGAGAAAATACTGACTTTAATTATTCTTTTTCATATTTTATGATGCCTAACAGTGCTGCATATGACGGCAAACCTGCATTCAATCTTCGTATTGACTTCATTATTAATTAGGTCCACTTCATGACAATGCGGCTTTGTTTTTTTTTAAATAGCACAAGATCCAGAATTTACTGCTTTGCCTCTCTGACTCATTCATGCGTTTTTTTTGGCATCATCTGAGTTCTTTTAAATAATCCAGTCAACGTTTTGTGTTTTGTGGTTCTCTGAAGTCTTAGCTATGGTAAGCTCAACCTTGCTACCCTTGCATTCATTCGATTAATTTGTGTAGTACGCAAATATCCTCAATTAAATCCCCTCTGACATTATTTGTATTACTGAAGATATCGCTTGTAATCATTTGTAGTTAAAAGATGAGCGGGCTAAACACATGTAAAATATGTCTTTCTATCCAAGCTATCCGCTTTTATGAGGGAGTTCCGCTAATTAGTTCAATCGTTATTTTTTCAGGAACGGTAATCGCCGGAAACACATTTGTTATTTGGCGTGATGTGGTCAATGTTGCTGCAAGACTGGAAAGCTGCAGAGTAAGAGGTAAAATTCACATCTCTGAAATATCCAAAGATTATCTATTTATAACTTAAATAATCAGGAGAAAGTAGAAGGGAAGCTTTATATGCATCCAGCAAGGGAAAATACAGGAAGCAGCACTAAAGGGGATAGCAGTTTATTATTTGTTGAATAATTTGGGGAAGTGTAAACAGTAAATACGCTGCTTGAGCGCTAACATAATAAATTACAGCAAAACAAAGGAAAACCCGATCAGCATTTATTTCTTGTAGGAAAGTTGATGCGGTTTAGCGTTCCTTTTAGATTAACTTTAATAGTCTCACCGCACTGAAATGAGCGTAGCAAAGTACCAAAGTTGCTGATTTCATCTTTGAGAGCAGGGGAAGGCGTGAGTTCTATATTAAGATCAATTAATGACATCCGCGGACGTTTCTCATTGAGACGAATTGTTCCTTCAATCATACCATCAAAAGATCCTTTTATTTGAATCTTCCTAACGGCAATTAAAGGCCCCAGTTGCAGGTCAAACAGCACCTCTGAAAAATCAAGATCCGGAAGTTGTATGCCAAGCAGATATCCACCTCCAGAAATACGGATTTCTGCATCTATCAACCTACCCTGTAGGTTGCCTTCAGGAAACTGGGCTTGTTGGCTCTGCAGGGCATTTATATTTTCAATTTGAGATGACAAAGAAAGCCTGCCGGAAACAAAGGCATATGGTAATGCGGCAATTAGCGGGACTTGTTCAATTTTAACTCCTGTAAGAGTAATGTCGAACATTTTCCGGGATCGCAAATCAGTATAAACCTCGATTGTGCCTCCATGGAGTTGTCCAAGTATTTTGGCTTTTCCGGAAGTTATAAGCGGAACAAAAAGCGCCTCCACATTTTTGATAATAAGCAGTCGGACATCCGGGGTTGCTGCCAGCCATCTAGGAGTTCGCAAGGCAATTTCGGGTGTACTGACTTTTAACCAACTTAACTCTAAAGCTTCAATCTCAACAGGGATTCCTGTTTGTGTTGTCAAACGTAACTGAATCGCGTTCGCGATTGATTTACCGGGGAAATTCTCCTTAAAACCCCAAAAAGCCAGCACAATGACAAGTAGCAATCCTATTATAAATAATAACAACCGTTTTAATAACCGCATTTGCCTCATCCTTCCTGTTGCTTGTGTACCTGAAAAGAGGCACGTACCTGCCGATTTCCTGGGCTGATACTGATGCTCAAATGTGAAGTCCTTAAAACAGGCCGATGGTTTTCCAACTGATATAGCATAGTCAAAAGTTGATCCAGTTTAAGTCTGTCCAAACCTACTTTGACACCTTCTGTCCCTTTTTGAACATTGGTCAGTACATTAAGTTGTAAATTATCCTGAATCTCAAGGGAGCGGGCGACATTTTCAACAAAAGAACTGAGAGCCTGCGTCATTACAGGGGCGGTTGGGGTTCGCCGTAGCTGATCCCACTCATTCGAATGTGAACGGATTTTCTTAATTTGAAGTTCCTGCTTATCAAGTTGCAGTAGCAGGTTGTTTTGCTGAAGGTTGAGCTGTTGCATTCCCCACATTCCTGCCAGCACAAAAACCAGCAGAAACATAAAAGAGACAAGAAGCTGCTCCCTCATCGAAATTTCAGGCATGGAAAAAGTTTATTGAGGAGGGTGTAAATCAGTCACGTTCGCTGAGAGTTATATATTCCCGCTTAGTATGCCCTGTATAAATCTGGCGTGGTCGTCCAATCTTTGAGATACCGTTCCGCATTTCTAGCCAATGTGCTATCCAGCCTGGCAGACGTCCAATAGAAAAAAGCACGGTGAACATGTCTGTAGGAAAGCCCAGTGCTTTATAGATGATTCCACTGTAGAAGTCCACATTTGGATATAGATTACGCTCAATAAAATATTCATCTGTCAGGGCTGCTTCCTCAAGTTGTTTGGCGATATCCAACAACGGGTCGGCTGTCCCAAGCAGGGCCAGAATTTTATCACAGTAGCCTTTTAGAATGGTAGCTCGAGGATCAAAGTTTTTATAAACACGATGTCCGAAGCCCATTAAACGGAAATTGGAATCTTTGTCTTTGGCCAATTTAACAAATTTTTGTACGTCTCCACCGTCCTTGTGAATTTGCTGCAGCATTTCCAATACGGCTTGATTTGCTCCGCCGTGTAAAGGTCCCCAAAGTGCCGCGATTCCGGTTGAAATTGAGGCAAACAGGTTCGCCTCACTGCTGCCAACTAACCTGACTGTGGATGTTGAACAATTCTGTTCATGATCTGCATGTAAAATAAAAAGTACGTTCAGGGCTTGCACAAATTCTGGTGGGACTTCGTAATTTGTTGTAGGTACTCCAAACAACATATTTAGAAAGTTTTTAGCATAAGTAAATTCGTTTATCGGATAAACAAAGGGCTGGCCGATATTTTTTTTGTATGACCAGGCTGCAATAGTAGGTAGTTTACCCATCAAACGCCAAATTGCCAAATCTACCGCATCACTATCGGTTGCACTGAAATCAGGATAGAATGTGGAAAGTGCACAGACGATGCTTGAAAGAATTGCCATTGGATGTGCGTCCTTAGGAAAAGCCTGATAAATATGACGTACATCTTCGTGCAACAGAGTGTGCTGTTTAACATTGTATTCAAAGTCGTCCAACTGTTGAATTGAGGGTAATTCACCGTAAATCAATAAATAACTGACTTCCAGGAAATTTGACTTTTCCGCAAGTTGTTCAATTGGATAACCTCGATAACGCAAGACACCCTTCTCTCCATCAAGGAATGTGATACCACTTTCACAGGATCCTGTATTGACGAATCCTGGATCAAGAGTTATAACTTTTGTTTGCGAACGCAGTTTACTAATATCAATGCCTATTTCACCTTCGCTGCCCTTAATTAGAGGGAGATCAACAGATTTTTGATTGACTTCAAGTTTTACTGAATCTGACATGGTGTCACCATTTTTAAATAAATGTTGTATGTAGTAGAAATGATTTTACCTACCCCCTGCCGACAGGGTACCATATCTGAACCAAAGAGCAAGATATTCAACCTAACAATTTATGATTTTTAATGAATAGTTTTGTGGATTTGAAGGAGAGAATATCCAGAATTTCTACTGTTCTATAATCGTGTCTTCTGGTCTTTCAGGCATATCTTGAGTCTTAATCTTACTCTGCAGCCAGTATTTAATCGCATTTCTGCTACTCGGAATCAGCAGGACAAAACCGACTGTGTCTGTTAAAAACCCTGGAGTGAGAAGTACAAGTCCGGCTATTCCAATTAACAACGCGTCAAGCAGTTCTGCAGACGGCATACGTCCTTCTCGCAAACTTTCCTGTATCCTGAATAAGGTTTGTAATCCCTGAATACGGGCTAAATATGCACCTAGAAATCCAGTAAATACTACCAGGGCAATTGAAGTGAATACTCCGAAAACTGAGCCTATTTCTATCAACAGATAGATTTCGACAACAGGGATAATGGTAAATGCGAGAAACAACTTTAATAACATAAGGCGAAGACTCTGTTGTCTGTCTTAAGTAGGTCCGAAAAAATCATAAAGAATCTGAACTAACCGGTGTTATGCTGAATCTGTTAATTCCGGAAATTGCCTGTTGTCCGCTGGCTTGACGTCCGATCACTCTCCAGTAGAGTTGATTTGTCTCTTTTACTCTCATTAATCCCATCGCCATTCCCGGCAGT